>JGI24523J20078_1000369_pt1 | contig 9405 bp, 9 predicted proteins | sample LinPmetageLP48_FD_20078 | JGI IMG/M metagenome (IMG submission 20078) | reverse complement strand
CCGACGCGCTGAATGAAGGCGACGGCAAGGCGGTCTACGAGCTGGTCGAGCCGCTCCACCCCGCCGACATCGCCGATCTGCTCGAACTGTTCGAGCGCGAGGAACGCTACCAGCTCGCCGCGACGATTACCGATCTGATGACCTCGGACGTGGTCGCCGAGCTCAACGATTACGTCCGCGAGGACATGATGGAAGCGCTGCCGCCCGAGGCGGTGGCGCAGATCGTCGACCAGCTCGAGACTGACGATGCGGTCCAGCTGATCGAGGATCTGGACGAGGCAGACCAGCGCGCCATCCTCGCCGAGATCGAGCTCGAAGACCGGATCGCGATCCAGTCCGCGCTCGCTTATCCCGAGGAGACCGCGGGCCGCCTTATGAGCCGCGATTTCGTCGCGGTGCCCGAGCATCTGACCGTCGGCGATCTGATCGATTTCCTGCGCGAAGGCCGCGACCTGCCCGACGAGTTCTTCGAGGTCTTCGTGGTCGACGAGAAGCACCACCCGGTCGGCACCTGCGCGCTGAGCTGGGTGCTGCGCGCGCCGCGCAGCATTGCGCTGGCCGATGTGATGAAGCGCGACCAGACGCTGATCCCGGTCATGCTCGACCAGGAAGAGGTCGGGCTGATGTTCCAGAAGTACAACCTTATCAGCGCCGCAGTGGTCGACGAGAACGAGCGGCTGGTCGGCCAGATGACGGTCGACGACGTGGTCCACATCATCTCCGAGGAAGCGGGCGAGGACGCGCTGCTGATGAGCGGCGCGGGCGAAGGCGACATCAACGAGCCGATCCGCGAGGCTTACTCCGCGCGTGTGCGCTGGCTGGTCGCCAATCTGGGCACCGCGCTGGTTGCCTCGCTGATCATCGCACTGTTCGGCGCGGCGATCGAGCAATTGGTGGCGCTGGCGGTGCTGATGCCGATCGTCGCCAGCATCGGCGGCAATGCGGGTACACAGACGATGGCGGTAACCGTCCGCGCGATCGCCACCAACCAGCTGACGCGCAGCAACACGCGCCGCATCCTGATCCGCGAGATGCGCGTGGCGGTGCTCAACGGGATGACCATCGCGGTGCTGGTGGGGCTGGCGACGGGCGTGATCTTCACTCCCCTGCTCGGCGCCGTGATCGCGCTGGCGATGGTGATCAACGTGGTCACCGCGGGGCTGGCGGGCGTGCTGGTCCCGGTCGCTTTCGAACGGCTCGACCAGGACCCGGCAGTGGCGAGCAGCGTGTTCGTGACGATGATCACCGATTCGATGGGCTTCTTCGCCTTCCTCGGCCTCGCCGTGGCCTGCGGGGTGACGGGGTAGCAAGCCTACACATGGACCGCGTGTTACACGGTTCAGGGCGAAAAAAGCTGCGGGTGGTTGCTGCGCTGCGAAACCGCGGAAATACGGGAACTGGAGGGGAAGAGATGCGCGCATTGGTGCATCCTGCCGGGGATCGATCGATGTAGGAAAGTGGTGACTTTGCCGTCCCCATCACGTCACCCCGGACTTCATCCGGGGTCGGGGCTGCCTGGCCTCGCCCGCATCCGATGAAAAGAAGCACCGGCCCCGGATCAGGTCCGGGGCGACGGGGGAGTTGAGGTTTCGCTGGTATCCCCTATCTCACCCCCATGCCGCTCAACCTGACCAAGATCGCCTTCGGTGCGCAGAGTTATGCCGATATCGAGAACTGGTACGCCGCGCGGCGCAGCCCCAATCTGACCACGCGCTATCGCCCGACGAAGTGGGAACAGTGCATCGGCGGTTCGCTGTTCTGGATCCACCAGCACAGCATCGTCGCGCGCAGCGAGATACTGGGGTTCAGCGAAACCCCCGACGGGCGCTGGTCGATCGACCTCGAACCGGTACTGGTCCGCGTCCACCCGCGCCCCAAGCGCGCGCACCAGGGCTGGCGCTATCTCAAGGGCGAGGTTCCGCGCGACCTGGCACCCGGCGAAGACATTGGCGATGCGCTACCCGGCAAGCTGGCGGGCAAGCTCGAACGGCTGGGCTTGATCTGAAAACCGCGCTTCATCATGCAAATGCCTGAATTCAAAGCTTTATGACATCGACGCGACCGCGACGTTTCTGAATTAAGTCATTGGTTTTATGGGCTTTTTCTTGTCATGGTTTACGCCTTGGTAAGGGCTGGCGCGTAATCGGGCGCCATCACCAATCACATGGCTTTCCCGATGACCGCCCAGCCGAATTTTACCCACGCTTTCGCTCGCGCAGCCGATAGCGAGCAGCCGTCCGTCGAGCCCGCCACCGCCTTGCCCCCGCCCGCCGACGAGCGCCCCGCGCCGCGTCGCCGGCTGGCTGGCCGGTTAGCCCATATGCGCGCGAGCATCGCGGGCAAGGTGCGGATCTTCGCCATTTCCTTCACGCTGATCCTCACATTGCTAGGCCTGCTGCTGGGCGGCACGCTGGCGGTGCTGTCGACGCGTGCGGGCGATGCCTCGGTCAGCGCTTCGCGCGCGCTGGCCGCCTCGCAATTGGCGACCTCGATCGCCGAAAGCCGCTATTTCGCCTCGCGCTATGCGGCGGAGGGCGAGGCCCGGATGATCGCCTCGGCCTTCGCCACGCTCGACCAGGCGCGCCGCGAGATCGACGCCACGATCGCGCTCGACGGTGGCGGCAGCCAGTCGCGCGAACAGATGGAATGGCTGGTGACGCAGGTCGAGGGGTTCGCGCCCGAACTGCGCGCACTGCAGGCCTCGATCAATGCGCATGGCCCCTCGCCCACCGGCGACGCGCTGGCCGGTGCGATCGATATTTCGGGCAGCCAGCTTGCCCAGCAGGCCGAAGAGATCGAGACCGCGCTGCGGCTGCAGGCCGATGCCGCGCAGCAGGCGCTGGACACGCTGGGCACATGGGCGATCGTGCTGGCGCTGACGATGATCGCGGGCTGCATCGTGCTGGTGATCGCCGGCGCGCGCGGCCTGTCGCGGCAGGTCTCCGGCTCCTTGTCCGAGATCACCGGCGCGATGACGCGGCTGGCGCGCGGCGACCGGTCGATCGCGATCCCCGCCACGGGCCGCGAGGACGAGATCGGCGAAATGGCGCGCGCACTGGTGGTGTTCCGCGAAAGCGCCGATGCGCTGGCCGAACTGCAGCGCAAGGCGCGCACGGAGCAGAATGCGGTGCTGCGGCGGCTGGTCGACAACTTCCAGGGCGGCGTGGGCGAAGCGGTGGGCAGCGTGGCGCAGGCCGCGCGCGAGCTGCAGGCCACCTCTACCGACATGGCAGGCGCCGCGACGCGCACTATCGGTTTCGTCGAACAGGTTTCGCGCGACATGGCCGAAACGCAGGTCGGCGTGACCGCAGCCGCCTCCGCCAGCGACCAGTTCGCCATGTCGATCGCCGAGATCGGGCGGCAGGCGGGCAATTCGGCGGGCGTGGTGCAGGATGCACGCCAGACCGCCGAAGTGGCCGACCGCAAGATGGCCGACCTTGCCAATGTGGCGGAGGAGATCGGCGAAGTGGTCGATATGATCGGCGCGATTGCCGATCGTACCAATCTGCTCGCGCTCAACGCCTCGATCGAGGCGGCGCGCGGCGGCGAGGCCGGGCGCGGCTTCGCGGTGGTGGCGAGCGAGGTTAAGGAACTGGCCCGGCAGACACGCGAGGCGACCGGCGATGTCGGCCGCCGGATCGTCGGCATGCAGGTGGTGACGCGCGAAAGCGTGGAGGCGCTGGCACGGATCGGCGAACGCATCCGCGAGGTCGAAATGACCGCCACCGCGATCGCGCAGGCGGTGGACGAGCAATCGCTGTCGAGCCGCGAGCTGGCCCATAATCTCGACCTCGCCGCCAATGGCGTCGATGCGGTGGGGACCAATCTGGCGCAGATCGGCGACATGGCGCGCGGTACGGGCGCGGCGGCCGAACAGGTGCTGACCTCGGCCGACCAGCTCGACGGGACCGCCCGCGCGCTCGATGCGAGTTCGCGCGGGTTCGTCCACTCGGTACGGGCCGCCTGACCCGCGCAATCTCGGAACATCCGGGCAGGTCGCCCCGTTGGTTGGGCAAAGGAGAAACGCATATGCCCGAACGCCAATCACGCCATCCCGACAACGAACTGATCGCCGAGATGACCGAGAATGCGCCCCCCTCGCAGCAGGGTTCCTCCGGCGGCGAAGTCAATCGCTAGGTCGGCAAGCGGGGTGAACTCAACCGCGCGACCGATCCCGCAAACCGCGAGCCCGAAACGGGTTCGGACAATCCCGCGCAGGACGCGCAGAAGGGCGACAAGACGCTGTCTGCCATCCAGGATTCGCGCGGCTGAGCTTCCAGACGCGACCGATGACCGAGCGCCCCGCCCTCACCGGCGGGGCGTTTGCGTTCAGGCGGCGGTCTTCTGTGCCACCCGGCGCAGCGCGTCGGCATAGGCTTCGGGTGGCTGCGCGCCGGGGATCATGAACTTGTTCTCGACGATCATCGCGGGCACGCCGGTGATGTTGAAATCCCACGCCGCGCGTTCCTCGGCGCGGACCTTGTGCGCCCATTCCTCGCTTGCCAGCGCGGCTTCGGCTGCCGCTCGGTCGAGGCCAACGCTGTCCGCCACGTCGAGCAGCACCGCGTGGTCGCCGATCTGGCGCCGCCGGTTGAAATGCGCTTCGAACAGAGCGAGTTTGAGCTCGGTCTGTTTTTCCGGGCCGTGCGCCTCGCCCGCCCAGGTCAGCAGCTTGTGCGCATCGAAGGTGTTCCACATCCACCGCGGCGGTTCGGGATCCTCGCCCTGGTAATCGAGCGATACGCCCGCGTTTTGCGCCGCTTCGCGCATGCGCCCCTGCACCGCCTTCGACTGGTCGGGGGTGGACCCGTATTTGCGCGCGATATGCGCGGTGCTTTCCTCGCCCTCGGGCGGCATGTCGGGATTGAGCTCGAAGGCATGCCAGCGGATATCGGCCTCGATCTCGCCCTCGAGCTGCGCGAGACCCTTCTGCAGGCTGCCCCATCCGACGAGGCACCACGGGCACATGACATCGGACCAGATATCGATCCGCAAGGTTCTGGGTTCGCTCATCTTTCCATCCACCACTGCAGCAGGTGATGCGCTATAGCATGCGGCGGCGGGGCGACGAAGGGACCGTTCCCTTCCAGCGCCGCGCCGACCTGTTCGCGCGTGAAAAATTCGACTTCGGCCATTTCGGTCTCGTCGATCGTCAGTTCGTCGCTGTCGGCATGGCTGTGGCAGCCGATCATCAGCTGGCTGGGAAAGGGCCATGGCTGGCTGGCGACATAGGTCACGTCGCGCACGCGCACGCCCGCTTCCTCGAGCACTTCGCGCGCGACGCCTTCCTCGATGCTTTCCCCCGGCTCGACGAAGCCCGCCAGCGCGGAGAAGCGCCCCTCGGGCCAGCCGAGCCCGCGGCCCAGCATCAGCCGGCCTTCATGTTCGACCAGCATGATCGTGACCGGGTCGGTGCGCGGAAAATGGCTGGCTTCGCAGGCAGTGCAATTGCGCTGCCAGCCGCCCTTGGCGAGTTTGGTGTCGCCGCCGCACTGCGCGCAGAAACAGTGCCGTGCGTGCCAGTCGGCAAGGCTGCGCGCGCCGCCATATATCGCCAGATCGTCGGGTTGCAGGGTGGACATCAGCGACCACAGCTGCGGGTTCGCCATGCGCGGGGTCGCATCGCCGCGCGGCGGGACCGCGGCGAAGCAGGCCTTGCCCTCATCCAGCCCGAGGAAGCACAGTTCGGCATCCTCGGGGACATCGGCGAGCGTGCCCCAGACCAGCCGGTTGGTCTCGTCGAGCGAGGGCATCAGCCCGTCGAGCGTGAGCACCCGGGCCTTCCAGTTCATATAGCCCGCGAGCCGCTCGGGATCGGCGCGGACGTGATCGGCGCGGTCGAGCCGCGACCCGGTAAACGACAGCACGGCTTACGCCTTCGCCCCCTGCATCGCGGCCAGATCGGCGGTCACCGCTTCGGGGAAACCTTCGTGAATGGGATAGCTGTCCGACGGCATGTACTGGGTCATCAGATTGGCCCGCAGCCCGGCCTTGTAATTGACGAAAGCGACCGTGCCTGCCGCGCCGCCCCAGCCATAGGACCCGTCGGTCACGCGTCCGCCAGCGCCGAAGCCCTGGCCTTCGACCCAGGTGCCTTCGGTGGTGGCGGTTTCGGGCAGCAGGTTGGAGGTGCCCACGCGCACCGCCAGCTCGCCCATCACGCGCTTGCCGTCGATCACGCCGTAGCCGAGCAGCATCTTGAGGAAGCGGTCGTAATCGCGCGGGCTCGACACCAGCCCCGCGCCGCCGAAGGGGAACGGCGGCTTGTCGAGGTAGATCGACGCCTTGGCCGGATCCATCGGGATCGGCGTGCCATTCATGATGCCGTAGTTGGTGGTGAAGCGCCCCACTTCGCTTGCGGGGACGGTGAACCAGGTACTGGTCATGCCCGCGGGTTCGAAGATCCGCTTATGCAGGAATTCGTCGAACGCCATGCCCGAGGCGACTTCGATCACGCGGCCGAGCAGGTCGAGACTGACCGAATAGCTCCACTTGCTGCCCGGCTGCAGCACCAGCGGCAGCGTGGCGAGCCGGTCGGCGAAGACATCGAGCCCCTCGACCGGGGTTGCGCGGCCGATGCCGGGGATCGGGATGCGGCTCACCTGTCCGGGGATCAGCCCCTGATCGGTATAGGCCGTGGTGATCGGCCCCTTCTGGACGATGCCATAGCCAAGCCCCGCCGTATGCGTGAGCAATTGGCGCACGGTGATCGGGCGTTCGGCGGGGACCACATCGGTGATCGACCCGTCATAGGTCTTCTGTACCTGCATATTGGCATAGGCGGGCAGCAGTTCGGCGATCGGCTGGTCGAGCCCGAGCCGGCCCTCGTCGATCAGCATCATCGCGGCCATACCGGTGATCGGCTTGGTCATCGAATAGATGCGATAGAGGCTGTCGGCATCGGCCTTGACCGGGCCGCCGAGTGCGAGCGTGCCGCGGGCGATATATTGCGGATCGCGCGCGCCCCAGCCGAGCGTGGCGACCATGTTCGCGACCTTGCGCTCCGACACGTATTTGTCGACCATCGCGGTGACCGCCTGCCAGTTCGCCGCGCCGCCCTGCGCCAGCGCCATGCGGCCCATCGGATTGCCCGCCAGCGCCGCGCCGGCGGTAAGCCACGCGCCCCCGCGCAGCAGCGCACGGCGGGAGACCTGGGGGGTGTCGAACTCGCGAAAGGCCATGCGTATCTCTCCGTATCTGTATGTGCGCGCGTTTGTGCGGGACGCATGCGGGAGCGTCAATTGCGAATCGAAACGGTTGTCAAAGCGCGGTGTCCTATCTATGTAGAACACATGCTCAACATCCTCTCCATCCTGTTCGGGATCGTCTCGCTCGTAATCGTCATTCCGGCGACCATTCCGATGCTCGGCTGGGCCAATTGGTTCGCGCTGCCGCTGATCGTGGTGGGCATCCTGGTAGGGCAGATGTCGTCGAGCAATGGCGGGCGCAATTTCTGCATCGTCGTGCTGCTGATCGCGGCGATCCGCCTGTCACTGGGCGGCGGGTTTATCTAATCTGCCAGCGCCAGCCGCGCGGCCTTGGCAAACAATGTCGGCAGCCCCGCTTCGTCGAGGCGGTCGAGCGGCCACCATTCGCCGCTACCCCCGGCCGCCGGTGCATCGCGCTGGATGTGCACCGACAGTTCAAGCGCGAAATGCGTGAAGGTGTGACGCACCAGACCCGCGCTTTCCCACACGCCCTGTAACGGCGGCTTGCCCGATCCGTCGCCGCGCGCGCTCCAGCCGTCATCGGGCAGCGCGCGCATTCCGCCGAGCATGCCGGTGCCCGTGCGCTTCACCAGCCACACCGCGCCGTCGCGCTCGATCCAGTAGGCCTGCCCCTGCCGCAGCGGCTTGGGTTTCTTCGGCGCCTTGACCGGCAGCCGCGCCGGATCGCCCGCCGCGCGGCCCCGGCAGGCCTGGCTGAGCGGGCACAGCAGGCACCTGGGATCGCGCGAGGTGCAGATCGTCGCGCCGAGATCCATCATCGCCTGCGCAAAATCGCCCGCGCGGTCATCGGGAGTGATCGCATCGGCGGCTACGCGGATCGGCTTGCGCGCCCCCGGCAGCGGCGCCTCGATCGCGAACAGCCGCGCGACCACGCGTTCGACATTGGCATCGACCACCACCGCGCGCCGCCCGAATGCGATCGCGGCGACCGCCGCCGCGGTATAGGCACCCAGCCCGGGCAATTCGCGCAATTCCGCCTCGGTCTGCGGAAACCCGCCGCGCTGCGCCACGGCGCGGGCGCATTGCACCAGATTGCGGGCGCGCGAGTAATAGCCCAGCCCCGCCCATGCCGCCATGACGTCCTCCTCGGGCGCGGCGGCGAGCGCCTCGACCGTCGGCCAGCGCGTGGTGAAGGCTTCGAAATAGGGTTTTACCGCCGCCACGGTCGTCTGCTGCAGCATCACTTCGGACAGCCACACCCGGTACGGCCAGCTGCCATCGGCGGAGTGCGGCGCACCGGGCCGCGCGCGCCACGGCAGGTCGCGTGCATGCGCATCGTACCAGTCGAGCAGATGTTCGGAGACAGTAGCGGCCACGGCGCGCTTATGGCATGAGCTTTCGCACCATGGGAAGCGACACCACCAGATCCGGCACGCCGGGCTCGAACAAGGGCGCGCGCGGCCGCCAGTATTCCCGCCCGCGCGGGGGGCTGGCCAAGCCGATCAGCGATTTGATGCCGCAGATCGGACGCAGCGCCTTTCGCCGGTTCGGCTTCGTCCAGAGCTCGGTCGTCAGCCGCTGGCCCGAGATCGTCGGCCCGACCCATGCGCGCGTCTGCACGCCCGAGATGATCCGCTTTCCTCCCGGCGAGAAAGCGGAGGGAATCATGCATCTCGTGGTCAAACCCGCGCATGCGCCGCTGGTGCAGCAGGTGCTGCCCGAGATCATCGAGCGGGTGAACCGCTTCTTCGGCTATCGCGCGGTCGCGCGGATCAAGCTGCGGCAAGGCGAGGTTAAGCCGCCGCCCGACAGGGAAAAGCCCAAGGCGCCGCCATCGCTCAAGCCCATTCCGATGGAATTGGGCGACAGCCTGCGCGACATCGGCGACCCCGAATTGCGCACCGTGCTCGAATCGCTGGCGCGCAGCATGGGGTCGCAAGAGAATGGGAATGAGGACACGTGACGAAGAACAAGCTGACATTGGCCGCGCTGGCGCTGGCCGGGGCCGGAACGCTGGCGATCACCGCCAGCGCGCAGGAACGGCTGGTCCTGCCGGGCGGCAATTGGGCGGCCATGCTCGACCGGACCGATGGCGGGCACCGCTTCGGCAATCCCGCCGCCGAGACCAAGCTAATCGAATTCATGAGCTACACCTGCTCGCATTGCGCACAATTCGCGCGGCGGGGCGATGGCGCGCTCAAGCTGGCCTATGTCCCCACGGGCAAGATCAGCTATG
>JGI24523J20078_1000333_pt1 | contig 10012 bp, 11 predicted proteins | sample LinPmetageLP48_FD_20078 | JGI IMG/M metagenome (IMG submission 20078) | reverse complement strand
TCTTCTTTAATTTAAATCTCAGTAATTGTAATGAAAAACAAAACCAAGACACAGATCACGTGGATCATACTATTCGTTTTAACAGTGGCAGTCGCGTATATGTGGTATTATCCCAAAGTTGTCACGGTAAAAACGCCGACCCCAAGTCCACTCCCAGTGCCACCGAGGCTACCAACGATGGTACCAAGACGAGAACCAGAATTTCGTGGACCCCCTGTGAAGTTATACAAACCAGGATTTATGCAGCAGATGGGTCTCTTAACCAATGAGGGGGGTGAGACCCGACCCCTTTACGGAAAAGAGGTTCGCGGTCGCCGCGATCGATACCATTACTACACAACCACTGGTGGAGAAAACTTGTATCCAATTCCCTTGAGTCACGAATCGAGAGACTGCATGGACGATGTTGGATGCCGTGAGCTATATGGAAATGAGGCAGTTTCAGTCACTGGTAAAACTGACCCATTCACGGTTAATATGTACAAGACTGATAATTTTTTTTAAGAACTTTCATTTTTACAGAGCATACAATACTCCGCGACACTTCCCTCCAAGTGTACTTGGTCACGTTCTCCAAAAGCTTCTCTCGTTACATCACCTGATGCTTTCATCCCCCCTAGTGTAAATACTTCTTTTGAAAGATCTGTTTCCGGATTCTCTAACCACGCGTTAAAGGTTTTCCAATCATAACAAAACTTGTCAACCTCTTCTTCTTTATTTGCGTACAAAATGGAATCTTGGGTGAGATTGGCCGGGTCAATTAAATGTTTGTCGTAGAAATCCATATTTCCTGACGAAAAAAGATTACTCGCCCCTGATATTTTTCGAATATGAGGTCCTGTCGCAGGGATGAAACCACCAGCATATACACCCGTAACAGTAGAAAGAGATAAAGAAAGGGAGGACATAAAAGCTAATAAAATGAGAGCCATGTTATATATTAAATGTTAGATTTTATAATATCGTACTCCCTTCCCTGGAAACCAGATACAGCTATTCTCGATTTCCGACCCAACAAGTCGCAGATGATAGGGTCCTCCAAATTCTTGAAGAATTCAATTTTGGAATTCATGTCATCAAGTTGAGTCGCCTCCTTTTTCGCTTGGACATATGGCCACGTGTGCTTTCTGAGAGTGCTGACTTCATCTTCCAATTTACGCAACCTTGGAAGGAGAACCCTGTTTATTAACATTTTAAGTTCTAGGACGTCATTCATTTAGTGTTATCACCTCTCTTACCTTTAAGGAGTTTTTCGGAAATCATCTTGAGAATTTCATTTTTTTTGGCATTCCTGGTAGAGTTGTCCTTTTTTATACGGAAGTTCACAACCCCAAGCTTTTTCGCTACATCAATGAGTCGTGATTTGGGAGTGACCTTTGTCTTCTTATCCTTTTTCGTACCCTTCCTCGTAAAATCCTCGATTACGATGAGTTCTGTGTCACGATAAAGGTTACACAGGAATTTTTGTGCGATAGTACACGCGGAAGAATTAGTCACACCAAGTATTTGAACGTTCCCAGTTTTTGTGATGGATAATTTTACACCTTCTTTGAGGTCGAGGCGAGCAATAGGATTCAATTCTGGCTCGTATGACACACTCTCGACACCATGTTTCCCATCACAACACTCAAGTGCCAGGTGTGTCATACATTTCACATGACCGTTAAACTGAAACTGACAAGATGTATTATTCAACACAATAGGGTTGTATAAGAATTCTTGCTTGTCAGTATATGAATTAATAATGAAACGACGAATGGCATCTGGTTGGGGGTCAATATTGGACCCGATGAAGCCACTGGAGAACCTACATTTTCCATTTGTGTAGATGTTGAAGGAAAACTTTTTGCTTGCACCATGATCATCAGAGACAAGGCCCATAATCTGCACCGTAAAGATTTTAGGGTTATTGATATCACCCTGTCTGCCATATTCGAGAGTATGTCTAAACCCTGGTGTAAATCGACCATACACTCCCTTGAGTTCGGTGGTTTCTAGATACAGTCCATTGCCTATCGGAGACCTCGGGAGTAGTTCTCTTTCGAGTATCGATTTCAGGTCAACCACGCGGTCCTTTTCGAAGCCAGACTCGACTAACCCGCAGAACATCGAGTACGAGGGCTCAGTCATTTCGAGTCCAAATGGCTCGAGCTCATTGAGTATCTCATAATTGGGTTCAACCAAGCCCAGCTCATTGAGTATCTCGTCGTAATCGATATCAACCTCGTCAGACTCAAACTGTGAAAAGGAACTCATACTCCTGAAAATAAAAATAATTTGGTCAGTAAAAAAACTTTGGTGGGTTATGGGAAAGTGTCCGACTTAGGACCACACGACACCCTTTTTCGTCTCGATGTGGGCACTCGATGACCCAGGGCTCGTTGTTCCACCCATCGATGACCCCCCCCCATCCAATCTGATTGACTGCTTGTGGGGTCAATCTAGCATCCTCATCAATCAGATTGGATGGGTGGGTCATGACAAGGTGGGGTCGTCATCGAGTGCCCAGATCGAGACGAAAAAAACTCGATTGCTCGAAACGAAACAATAAGTCACGTGTTATTTTTCACATCGATGTGGGCACACGATGACCCTGGGGCTCGTTGTACCAGCCATCAATGACCCCATTCAATCAGATTGACTGCTTGTGGGGTCAATATAGCATCCCCATCAATCAGATTGAATGGGTGGGTCATGACAAGGTGGGGTGGTCGTGGACCACCCGAATCGACACGAAAAAACTCGATGTTAACTGTCGTCGATTGTGGGCACCCACCATCGAACAATGGTTCACTCGACATGAAAAGACCTGAAACCCACGTATATGGTGCTCTCTTACCTCTTACTTGAAACGTAAACTTTTCGTCTGGTATGTCACCAGGTGTGTGTGTGTGTCTCAGTGTGTACTCGACAGTCAATCGAACCACCTGTCAAAAAAGTATCCGTAAGACGTTTTTTTCGCGCGGACAAACTGACTTAGGTACATTTTTTAATTATTTACGTAAATGCATGACTAAGTTACGATACAATAGTATATATTACACTTTTAACTCATCATTAAGGAGTTATATATTTCCCGCCTTTTTTTATTCGAACTTTCGCGCGTATTTTTTGAATTTTGTGATTTTTAACTCGGGATGTAGGAGTTACATTTCTCACTTCATTTTATTCGAATTTCTGCGCAGGTGTCTGTAACTCATTTTTTTATCCACGTGTGTCCGACTTAGGCTTTTTCGAAGATTTTGAGATCTATTGACTTAGGCTTTTTCATGGATTTTCTCAGATTTTGGTCTTTTCCTCTAAAAACCTCGATGTGTCTTCACTTCACACCGCACAGCACTATGTCGACCATGTCGTCACAGCAGATCCTAAACCCCTCGAAGTCGATTGAGTACGAACCCAATGAGCCAACTCACTCCATCGAGTACGTATTCGAACCAGAGACACAGGAATCGATCATAGACGACACAGACGAGATCGATGAGCAATATTCTGTCACGTGGGACAGTGACAAAAGGTGTGGCAACTGTTGGAACATCGTGACTGCTAACCCCTTTCTAAAGAGTCTGAAGGTTGATAGGTGTGCATCATGTGGTGTGCACTACGAACACCATCTATACCACGTCGTGGTGAAGCCATCTCAACGGGGTAGACACAAACCAGCAACAGGACGACTGGTTGAAGTACAGTTCAAGATTCCGTCACTCAATTCAGCATTCGAGGAGTATAAGGCAAATACTTTTGAAAATATCCGTGAGCATGATCGTGAAGTGTCTATGAATTTAAAACCTGTTTACGGGTTTTCACCTTGTATGCAATATCGAGGGTGTGATCTTTAATATTAAAAATTTCCCTCATCGAAATCGCTAGTCTCCATAAATCTCTCACACATCGCGATTTCCTTGTCCAACGAGTCTTTGTTTCTTGAAATCATCTCACGAATATCACCACAGCTGGCACTACGGGTAGCTTGATGCTTGCCAACACGGAAGTTCACGACCCCTAGGGTTTTTGCCTCGTGGGTGAGTTGCTTTTTGGGACTGGGTCTGACTGGGTCTGACTGGGTCTGACGTGTCTTTTTTTTACTTTTTTTTGTAAAAGTGCCAGTCACGGTGATTTGATTGTCGAGATCAACGCTATGCAAGAATTGTTTTGTGATAGTGTACGCCTCTGTGAATCTTGAAGCATCATCCGCACCAAGTATTTGAACACTCCCATCTTTTAATAGAGATATTTTCACACCTTCTCTGAGTTCGAGGCGAGCATTAGGTTTCAGTTCTGGCTCGTATACCACACTTACAACGCCATGTTTTCCCCCAGCGCAAGCCAGATCCAGGGAATCCATACAGGTAACATGACCGTTAAATTTGAATTGACTAGATGCATTAGTCAGCTTGATTTCATTGTAGAAGAATGCATCCTTGTTAGTGTATGCATCTATAACGAAACGACGAATAGCACCTGGTTGAGGGTCAACGTCGGATCCCATGTAGCCACTGGAGAACCTACATTTTCCGTTTGCGTATATATTGAATGAAAACTTTTTGCTTGCACCGTTATCGTGAGAGACACGACCAATAATCTGCACTGTGAAGAAATTCTCATTGATATTACCCAGTTTTCCATATCGGAGAGTATGAGAAAAGCCCGATGTAAATCGACCATACATTCCAGTGAGTTCTGTGGTTTCTAGATACAGCCCGTTACCTATCGGACACCTCGGGAGTGGTTCTTTGTTGAGTATCGATTTCAGGTCAACCACACGAGCCTCTGGGCCGAAGCCAGACTCGACTATCGCGCCAAACATCGAGTGGGAGATCTCACTCATTGCGAGCTTGGGTGGACTGAGAATCTCCTCTGGTTTCTCAGGCGAACTGCCACTTGAAGACGAGCTTTCTAGTGTTGAACTCATACCCCTAAAAAGAGAAATAAAAAAATTGATCAGTTACGGTTTTTTAGAACAAAAAAATAATCAAACCCCTAATCCACGAAGTCAAAGTCGTAGACCACATCGAGGTTTTTTTCGTCTCGATCTGGGCACTCGATGACCCTGGGGCTCGTTGTTCCAGCCATGGATGACCCCCCATCCAATCTGATTGACTGTTTGTGGGGTCGATATACCCTAAACCCCATCATACAGATTGAATGGGTCATGACAGGAGGGGGGGGTGCCTCAGGGAGTGCCCACAATCGAGACGAAAAAAAGTCGTTCACCTAGTCTGACCCTCGATCGATGGTGGATCGACGACAGGGGTGTACGTCTGATATCGTGCAACAATATGTAAAACCCTGGAGTGTGGAGTGTGACACAATCTTACCTCTACAAGCTCTCGTCGGGTAACCCGTAGGCGCCTCGATGTGCCCCACAGGTATGACCACATCGATTGTCGTACGTTCGACGTGTACTAGAAAATCCTGTCTGCAAGTCTCCTAAATTCGGAAATATTATTTTAACTCATCATTCTTGAGTCATTAATGTGGGAACGACAAAATTCGTCAAGTGAAAATGACGTGTGCCTTTTTAGTGTCTGGAAGACGAAAGGTCGTAAATAGACACATTTTGACTCATCATTCTTGAGTCACAAAAAAATGGAAGAAATTTCAAAAGGTAGTAATTTTACTCATCATTCTTGAGTTATTAAAAACTGGTATAAACTTCGAACGGTCGAAAATTGCTTGTGGCGTGTGTTTCTTAGAAATTCCCAGGGAATGGCGTGTGTTTCTTAGAAATTCCCAGGAAAAGTTTCGAAAGGTCGTAAATAGACATGTTTTGACTCGTCATTTTTGAGTCATAAAAAAACTGGAAATAATTTATTTTCTGGAAATTCTCGATCCTCAAATCATTTCTCATGACACCAAACACGATTCACGACAGGTACGAAAATCCTCATTTTTGACGAAAATCGTGCTGCAGCCCAGTGGGCATGAAAAAGTGACTGTCAATTTTTGGGATTTCAAAACTCTGGGTCGATTTCCAAAAGAATGACTACACCCCAAGTTTTAGACAAAAAGAAAATATCCCTCGGTTGGGTTGAAGTTGGGAAAAAAGAAGAAACAGACAAGCTTGTTGATGATGGTGATGATGATGATGATGACATGGAGATCCTTGCGATGTGGGAACGAGGGGAACACACGTGTGAAACGTATGATGCCTTTTGTGCTGTCTGTGACTGTGAACAGGAGGAAGGTGACATTAAACTTTTAACTGAACTTCTTGAAGAAGAGGATTATGAATGTGAAATTAGGGCTATGACAGAAAACGATATTCAACGTGTGATCTCGGAAGTTGTTGTAGATGAGTAACTTGTAACTGACAAAGCTACCCCTTCCACAGAAAAGGAAACAATGCCAAAAATGTACTTCCCACCGAGGGGTTCTCCGGTTGTTAATCCGAGCGTCTGTGACCCAAAGTCAACAAAGTTCGAGAGAAACTACTATAAGGCTCTGAAAGCTGCGGTAACTAGAAAAAAGGTGAAGATTTTAGACAAGAATGGAGACTTAATAAACCAAGAATTCCCAATGTGGAAACGAGGGAAACACACCTGTGAGGTGTATAATGGTCCATGTATGGTCTGTTTGGTTGAGGCAGCACGTCAGATGAGTAAGGGGTAAGGTTATGGGCTTTCGATTCTATATAAACTCACCCCGACGCGCTGAGATTTTTCATTATTCAGCGCACGGTGCTGCGTACCATGTCACCTCAGAATTCTATGTCCCTCGATTACGAACCGATCGAACAGACTCAATCTGCTGAGGATATACTCGAAACTCAGTCCATCGAATGTGTTCTGGAGACTGAGACACAGGAAGCAGTCAGTAGTTTGGAGATATATTTTCCTGACGACCTCACGAGCGACGACGACGACGACGACGACCCCTGTGACACACTGGAGTGCACGAGTTGTAACCCCTCTCTACTTAAGGTCCAAGGTGGGAAACCACGACTCTGTGTGACCTGTAGGTTCATTTTGAAGCACACACAACAAAAAAAGAAAAACGACCAGTCCATCGAATGTGTTCTCGAGACTGAGACACAAGAAGAGCCCCCCAAGACACAGGAATCAGTCAGTAATTTAGACATATTCTTCACTGACGACCTTACGAGTGACGACGATGAAGAGCCCTGTAGCATGGCTGAATGTACAGGTTGTACCCTCTTTTTTTGGGGTAAAGAACGATTTTGTGTGACCTGTAGGTACTACGCACAGTACGAATGATTAGATTAACGGGTACCCGCGGGACTCGGGACTTCCAACCAAACGGTGTCGCGCATACGCGTTCGCCTCCGGGGTGGATCGAGGGGCAGGGGCATCCTTCTGAAACTTAGAACATACTTCAAATTAGCATAGTTAGACATAATAGACCATTGAAATATGATGTGCATTAACCCCCACACCTAACATCGCATCACCCGTGACCGAAAAAAACCGCGACGCGACGCGCATCCCGGGATCAACTTCATTTTTGACACCTAAGTTAGAGGATAGAAGTGTATTAATAATAATAAATAAAATGGAGAGTGTCCAAAAGCTCACCCACATTGAACATATTCTCAAGAGGCCTGATTCCTACGTAGGTCCAGTTGAGCAAGGTTGTGAACCCTATTGGATTCTCGATGGTTCTCGCTTCACAAAGAAGAACGTTAAATATTCCCCAGCGCTCTTGAAAATTTTCGATGAAATCCTGGTAAACGCTATCGATCGCAACTCTCTCCACCCCAAAAACGTCAATTCCATATCTGTCAACATCGACAAGGAGTCGGGTTCTGTAACCATCGAGAACAATGGACCCCTTGGTGGTATAACTGTTAACATGCACGAGAAAGAGGGACTCTGGAACCCCGAACTTGTCTTCGGTCACCTCCTAACAAGCACCAACTACGACGATACCCAAAAGCGCATAGTCGGTGGTCGAAATGGTTACGGTGCGAAGTTGGTTAACATCTACTCCACCAATTTTTCTGTGGTCATCAAGGATCATGAGACGAAACAAACCTATACCCAAAAATGGGTCAAGAACATGACTGTCTGTGACCCCCCAAAAATTAAGAAGCACTCCGGCACCACTTCATCAGTCGCCATCACCTTTACACCCGAGTGGAAGCGTTTCGGTATGACCAAGATGGACGACACCATCTATAACATTTTCCAAAAGAGAGTTTGGGATGCCAACATCTGCACCACCCCCAACTGTAAAGTGAAGTTCAATGGAGAGGTTCTTCCCAAACAAAACTTCGAAGCCTATGCGAAAATGCACGAGGGTGTCCAAGAAGTCACCTCTGTCATGACCGACCGTTGGTCCGTATGTATCGGACCATCTGAGAATGGTCTTGAGCAGGTATCTTTTGTCAATGGAATTTGCACTATGAAAGGTGGTACTCACGTGGACCACGTGGCGAACCACATCGCGAATGGAATCATCGAGGACATGGCTAAGAAAATCAAACTCAAGCCTCAACAGGTGAAGAATGCTTTCACTATCTTCGTGAAAGCAACCCTCGAAAACCCAACCTTCTCGAGTCAGGTCAAATCTGAATGCACCTCAAAGTCCCAAGATTTTGGGAGTAAGTTTGATCCCCCCAAGAACTTTGTCAAGAACGCGCTCAAGACGGGGATCGCCGATGAGCTTACAGCGCTCTCGAAGTTCAAAGAGATGAAGGACCTAAAAAAGACTGACGGCGCGCGCAAGTCCAAGATTACTGGGATCCCCAAGTTGGATGATGCGAACAAGGCTGGTACAGCTCAATCTAGTAAGTGCACCCTCATCGTTACAGAGGGTGACTCTGCAAAGACACTGGCAGTGGCTGGTCTCTCTGTTGTTGGCCGAGACCATTACGGTGCGTTTCCACTCCGTGGGAAGTGTAAGAATGTCCGTGACGTTTCTGTCGCGCAGCTCACATCAAATCAAGAGTTCAACGACCTCAAGAAGATATTGGGCCTACAACAAGGGAGGGAATACACAAACGTTTCAGAACTACGATACGGTCGTCTCATGATCATGACTGACGCAGATAACGATGGAAGTCACATCAAGGGTCTCATTCTCAACATGTTCCACTACTTCTGGCCAAGTCTTCTGAAACTCAACTTTGTCGTGAGTATGGTGACCCCCATCATCAAGGCTATGAAGGGTTCTGAGACCAAATCATTTTACACTGACTCCTCTTTTCGTTCCTGGTATGGAAATGGTAAATCTGGTTGGAGAATTAAATACTACAAGGGTCTCGGAACGTCAACGTCCGCAGAGGCGCGGGAATATTTCAAAAAGATTCAGGAGCTCACTGTGCAATTTGATATGGACACGATGACAGATGAATCGATTGTTTTGGCTTTTGATAAGAAAAAGGCTGATGCGAGAAAGACGTGGCTCCTAGAGAGCACCGCGAAGGAACCAGGTGAACTTGAAGTGCCTTACGGAAGTGTGAAACAACTCACAATCACAGACTTTGTGCACAAGGACCTAGTCAACTTCAGTCTCGCGGATCTCAAAAGATCAATCGCACACGTGGCTGACGGTCTGAAGCCCTCCCAACGTAAGGTCATGTATTCATGTTTCCAAAAAAACTTGAGAGATGAGATGAAGGTGGCACAACTTGCCGCCTACGTGGCTGAAAAGAGTGCGTATCATCACGGTGAAGTTTCCTTGGCTGAGACAATTGTCAAATTGGCCAATGATTACACTGGATCCAATAACATCAACCTTCTCGAACCCTGTGGTCAGTTTGGAACACGTCTCATGGGTGGAAAGGATGCCTCTCAGACGAGGTATATTTTTACGAGACTTTCAGATGAAACTCGTAAAATTTTTGATCCCAAGGATGACGCGGTTCTCTCCTACCTCGATGATGACGGGAGAACCATCGAACCCGAACACTACATGCCTGTCATTCCCATGGTTTTGGTCAATGGAACTGAAGGAATTGGCACTGGTTTCAGTTGTTACGTTCCACCTTTCAACCCCAAAGACATCAAGGAAAACATAACAAACTTCATGAATGGTAAAGAAGTCAAGA
>JGI24523J20078_1000325_pt1 | contig 10154 bp, 10 predicted proteins | sample LinPmetageLP48_FD_20078 | JGI IMG/M metagenome (IMG submission 20078) | reverse complement strand
GCAGTTCCACCAATTCCGACATAACGATAAACATTATTGCCGTAATACAATTTAGTTCCTAATTCAAATAATGCAGTTGCACTTTCTGTATAAGGGTTTGCTACAACTCCATTAGAACCATTTTTACCGAATACTACATCGGTAGGTCCATAACCTGTTGCTGCTTCGTACTGTAACCAAGCACCTATTTTAGTATGGATTGAACCATTAGTTACTATATTACCACTTGAGTCTACATCAGTAATATCAGTTACTGCACCTGTTGTTGAATTTACTGAGATAATCTCAAATCCGTTTTCGGACCTAACTGGTCCATTAAATGTTGTGTTAGCCATGCTTTTCTCCTGAAAGAAATAATCTATCATCTTGGCAAAGTCTGCTAGGGCAGTTGATAGACTGATTAATAAAATTACCTAGATTTATAATATACCATAAAAAAAAGGGGGAACAAAAGCTCCCCCTTTAAAGTTCTTACGAACTACCTGGTGAGCCGTAAATACCAAGTGGGTCTGATACTCCAAAAGAATATCTTTCCCTAGCTTTGTATCTAACATTACCAGTATCAAAGTCTCCATCCATAGATGTAGTCATTGGACTTCTAACGAAGTGCTTCATGCCGTCTGGAACATCTGTTGTGATGAAGAAAGCATTAGTATCAGTTAAATAATGATTAACTGAATAGCCTTCTGGAATCACTCCATTTGTTTTGACTGCATTGATATCGTTATCAGCCGTACCTACTCTGTAGTCACTTTGCAAAAGTCTAGTAGCAACAAACTGTAAGTCTGAAGGTACTATTAACTTTTTAGGTCTAGCAGCAATTTTCAAACCTCTTTCGTCAGTATATTTGCCGATTTGAATGATTGCATCTTCTAGAGATGTTTCATTTAAATCTGCACCGACTGAAGGTCTGTTGCTGTTAGTTCCACCATTTACAAGTGGGTGAGAGGTGCTAAATAAAGCAACCCCATCGCCTGATGTAAACGCTGTACTAAACCCATTGTTAAGCGGATTACACGCTTTAACTTGCTTAGTGTACGCCATCGCTCTAGCTAGTGCTTTGGTATATCTTCCAGAAAGAGATACATAGAGGTTATCCTCCATCGCTTCTTCTGTAATTGAATATCCCATTGCAATAGTTTCGTGTGTGTAACGAGCTACGAAAGACTCTTGTGCATTATCATAAGTGATAGCTGAACCTTCATCTTTTACTGGAGCTGCTCCGAAACCTGATAACTTTAATTCTTCCTCGAAACTTCTCTCGGAATTTTCAGTTACATAAATTTCTTCATGCTCATTTTCGTATGTCCCGTATTCTTCACCGAATAACGCATTTAGTCCTGGTAGGAGTTGTTTTAACTCATTAGCTCTTGAAATAGCTGCCATAATATTACTCCTTAACCTATACCAGTTGTATTAAGCAACTGATGTCCGACATTAAACATAACTAGTACATCAGTATAAGTATCGCCAATAGCACTATCAGGTCCGTCAACAAAGTCAACGAGTTTTAGTGGTAGTGTGGCGGTAGTAGCTGCTGTACTCCCATCAACTGCGTTTTTACTAGTACCTATTGTTGTAGTTCCTGCAGTTTGAACAATAGCGAAATTTTTACCTAGGTCATCCTGGGTTAAAGCTTCGTCTGATTGCATTTGCATTAGTACGAACGGGTCTGTAGCAACATACGCAACAATATCATCCGCAGCTACTGAAGCTGGGTAATATTGATTTGGTGTGAATTGACCTGTAGTAGGGTCGGTATAAGCACAACCAAGAAAAACACCAATAGGTGTACAAGCTGTAGTACCAGTATCTTTTTGGATAGTGGTATTTGGATTGTCATCACCCCATTTTACTAAATCGCCATAGAATATGGATGTTCCATACGCATTTTTAATTTTGTAATGAGTAACTTTTCCTTGATAAGGGCTTCCAACGACAGTACCGACAGGCTTTGCTCCGAATGGAGTTGCACTTGTGGACATAATTGTCTCCTTATTTTAAATTAATTATTAGAAATTCTTTATGAATCTCTACCAAAAGAGGTCTTCGACTTGCGTTCAAACACTTGTTTGGTCGCCATTCGATTATCCTGGTCTTTAAAATACACATTGTCTACAGAATCCACTTGTGATTGAGCAAGTTCATTGAAGTGCTTGTCTCTCGCTGCGGCTCTATCTGCAGGCATTTTGCATAATAATTGTCCACCAATTTCGACATTACCTTTTGTAGCCCATTCTGAGCCATGGTCCATCATATGAATTTGTAATTCTGGATGGTCTTCCAATCTGCAAGGTTGCCACCCCTCACGAAACCTTCTAGATACATTAGGGTTATCAGAGTTTCCAACTAAGGATGTTCTGATATACCTAAATACCCAGCCTGTCTGTGGGTCTGGTGTCGGTAAATTAGCAGAGTTTTCCCAGCTCTGTGGATGCTGAGTAGCCTCTCGGCTTTCGGTCTCTCTAGGAGTACGCTCTTGGTTTTCAGGAGTATCAGCAGAAACTGCCTCCACTTTATTAGTAGTATTTTTTTCTTCTGACATATTAAGCCTCCCTTAATAATTGATTTGCATACTGCTCAGGACTAATACCAAGTTGGCGAGCTAGCTTAACTTGAGTCTGAGTCAGACGGATTTGCGTGGGTTTTTTGTTTCCGCTATCCCTCGTTGCGGATGCGACAACTGTTGAAGGCTGTCGTTTTGGTGAATTATTCTCTTGAAGCATTTCTGTTTCATTTGAATTAGTTACACCGAAAAAAGTTGGAAATTGTTGTCTCATAGCGACATCAACTTCTTTATAATATTGTGTAGTCTTAGCAGCAGGGTCTATTCCCTTAGCTTGCAAAGATTGGTCTACATACATTGCAAAAGATGTCATTTCTTTATGTACTGGTTCACTACCCATAAACCATGGATTTTTTTGTGACCATTGTTGCATCTCAGGGTCAAGCTGTTGTTGCTGTTGTTGAACAGGTGCTTGTACTGGCATTGTGCTTGCAATTTGATTCTGAACTTGTGCAGCCATTGAAGAAGCTTGTTGTTCTGCAAGAGTAGCTTTTGACAGTAACTCTTGTGCCTTTGTCATGTCATCAGCATTGCCTTCTTCGTATGCTTTCTTAAAAGATTCTTGAGCATTTTGTTTTGCCCATAAAGCATTGTTATATGCTTGTTTATTTAAAACTTCTCCGCCTTGGTCAACCATAGCTTGTAGCTTTTGATTTTCAGACATTAAGTTTTGTAAGCGTGTTATTGCTTCTTTTGATTCTCTAGCAGCAGCTTCTTTAGCTCTGCGTTCTTCATGATACTCATATTTGATTTTTGCTATTCTGTCTGCAGCTCTTTTACTGTAGTCAGCAATCTCTTTATCAACTACCTCATCATCTACTTCAGGAGAAGTATCTTCCGCTTTCTTTGCTCTGCGGTCTTCTACTGGCGTATCATTTACTACTTCAACATCATCAATTACTTCGACTTCTAAGCCTTCAGGTATTTGATTGTTTATTTCTGTAGTTTTACCAAAAAACTTATCTTCCTGCGTTTGAGGTATAGTTTCTTGTATATTAGGTTCTTCGTTAATTATTTCTGTATTACTCATGCTCTAACTACTCCTGTAGGGTCATCTACTACTGCTTCCACAGTATCATCGTTAATTAAACGAAACTCTTGCCCATACATTTTCATGCGAGTGCCTGAATAAGCTCTGAAAACAACCCAGTCACCTTCTTTACACCAAGGTCCACTTGGAAACCTTTTAGTGTCGTTATAGCACTCTGGTCCTAATTTTAAGACATAGCCACAAATATTGCTGACTTCTTCGTCTTGTATAGTAGAGGTTGCTTTAATTATTCCACCTTTAGATTTTTCATCAGCTTTAGGCATAGCTATTAGAATCTTCCAACCTTTAGGTAAAGGTAGTTGACTTCTAGCTTCCTTGCTCAATTCAGGTGTTTTAACACTTTCTGGCTTAGGTACTTTTTTGTCTTTTTCACTCATATATGTTGCACGACTTTAGGAGTCGAGTTCCTATGTTTCCAAGTTTCTTTGGATATAATCCAAAAGTTCTCGTTCTGCAAGGGCTAAACCCTCGACAATACCAGCCATTTTTTGATACTCGGAGAAGTCTTTACAAGCTCCTGTACTCATATGGTCAGCATGTTCATTCATCAAACCACGCAACTTTAACTTCAGATGTTCTGAGAGTGATAGCTGTGTGATATCATTTTCCATTCTGTTTACTATCTTCTAGCATATCTTTTGCTATGTCAATACCTTTAACAAAATCTTCTCTTGCAGACTTACTTTGTAATTGGTTGGCTTTAAGTAAATCACTAGCTGTTTTTTGTCCTATCTGTGCACCAGCAATTTCAGTTTGTGCTGCAATTCTTTCTCTTTCTATAGCATCTCTATTGGCTGCTTTAGAAGCATCTAGTTGTAATCTAGCTTGACCTTCTTGTGCTCTACGCATTGCTTCTTGTTCTTTAATAGCTACTTCTTTTTCTTTAGCCATTATGAGTGGGTCTTGCTGTTGCTGTTCTATTCTTTCTTGTTCTGCTCTCTGCTGAGATGTACCAAGAACTCGTTTAGCTGCTTCTGCTACTAAACTAGAAATTCGTTTTTCTACATCTGCTGGTAGTGGTTCACCTTCAGGTGGTAACTCAACTCCCATTTCAGCTTCAATTTCTTTTCTGTATTTCATTGTTAAATGTTCATTAACATAAGCTGACGCTGAAGCTAGAATACTTTGAGCATTAGGACTTTTCTCTAATGTACTCATTATCTCTGGATTTTCTTGAGCTGATGCTATTACTGCTATATGTGCTTCATGGTCTTGTTGTATGTAAGCTTTAACAGGTTTTCCATTAATTAAGTTTTGTACTGCAGTAATTGGGTCAACTGGTTTGACATCATCTGTATCTGGAATAATATCATTTACATCATTAATGCCTAATACTCCAAGCATCTGTCTATGTAATTCAGGCATGTTATACATATCAGGAGATGTCTGTGCTAATTGCATAGCAGCTTGATATTGCATTATTCTTTGAGCCATTGTTGCTGCATTAGGGTCTGATACAGGTAATACATCTACTCTGTTATCAAAGTCTTCAGCTTTTATAAATTCTTCTTCATCTGTTTCATATGGGTAAGCAGGGTCTGTAAAGTCTCTTACAATGCCAACCAATATATCAAATTCTTTTTTCATTGCTGCATGAAGCCTAGCTTGAACAGCACTCATAACTTTTTGGTTTCTTTCCATTAAAGCTAGGGTAGTTCCTACAGGTGCTTGATTGTTCATGTCAGATATCTTCATATCAGATATGCTAGCAAAACGCCTGCCTTCTTCTACTATGTTTTGTAATAGCTGATACAAAGTTCCTGAAGGTTCTTTGTAAGGTAAGAATGTAATGTTATCTCTGATAGCTCCACCAGGAACATCAACATCTCTAAACTCACCAGGCATTATAGGAGTATCATCTCCTTTAATTCTTAATCCTCTAGCTTTCAAACCACCAGGCAGATTGCTCAAAGTACCTGCATCTACTAATTGTCTTAGTATAGATGTAGCTGATTTAGCTAATCCACCAACCATATGTATTAAACCAAACCCATAGAATCCTAATCCTGGTAGGTATTGATAATGAACAAAGTGCATCCTTCTTAATTTTTTAGGGTCATCTTCAAAGTAGTTCCTACGAATACTTAAAATTTTACCGCTTGGATAATCTATTGTTACAACATAAGGTATGGCTATACCTGTTTGTTCGCCTTCTTCATTAGTATCTTCAAACCCTTCTAGGTCTAAATCTACTTGCATTTCTAAAATAGTGTGTGTGTTATCAAAGTTATAAGTGGCTGCTTCACCAGTTATTTCATTGTATTTTTTGTTTATATCACTAGTATTGTCAGACCCATCAGGTATATCTATATCTCTATAGAAACCATTTACTTGCATTTTTCTAACTGAGTTAGAAGACTTACGCATTACATGGGTAGCTCTTTCACAAGTTTCTAAATCACTTGCACCATAATTAACTACAACATCTTCTGCTGGTACAAATATAGAACTAGGTCTATCTAAGCTTGGGTCAAAGTAAACTTTACGAAAAGCAGAACCTGCCAAAGGTAAAGAAAATAACATTTTTTCAGTTTCTGTTCTGTACTCAGACATTTCATGAATAAGAAGATAGTTTAAATAATCTTCTACTCTTTTTGATTGTCTTTCTTTTTCACCAGTAACTTTACCTACAATCTTTGTTCTTACTGGTCCTTGTGCTGGAAACATTTCAGTAATAGATTGTGATTGGAAACGAATAACTGCTTCACTTAACATTGGATGAAACACACCACAAGCTCCTGCCCAAGGTGTAGTTCTTTCTTCTATCTTTAAACCTAACTGGTCTAAACCTTTTGTATAAGTTTCTTCCCATTCAGAGCGTGATTCTCTGTCTCCGTTATAAGCAGAGATTAATTCATTGCCTAAAGAATTAAGGTCATCGTCATCTATGAACTCAGCTAAGTTTGAGTCAAAGTCTTCATCGCCTGTTTCTTTAGCATTAGGTTCAAAATCAATAATCATGCCACCATCATCAGTCTCGATAGCAACTGATTCTGGGTTTTCTATAGCTACAGTTAATTCTTCTTCAGTATCTTGTTCTATTGTTCCGTCAACTGGAGTAGCTTGTCTTCTTTCTATTGCCATTTAAAATCCTAATAATAATTTGCAGTTCGGTTATTTTCCAAAGGCTCATCTTCTTCATCTGAGTACAACGGAATAAAACCACCTTGTCTGAATCTTAACAGAGCTTGCGTGGTGCTATCAACTAAATCGTCATGTTCCATGTTAGGAAAACCAGCAAATTGTTCTATAACTTCTTCTGCCCATCTAGTTGCTGGAGCATAAACAACACCTGAAGCAAACAAATCAGATACNGCATTAACTCTGGATATTTTATCATTTCCACGACTAGGTGTATATTCTTGCACTAAGATACCNATTGCTCTTAATTCAAAGATTAATGGCATACCAGCAGCCTTAGCCTCTACAATNCAAGCATCAGGCGAATAAGCTCTATACTTCTCNAAAGCCATCTTCTTTAAGTCAGGGAACTCTAAACGCTCCTGATAAGCATCTAATAAGATAACATTAGGAGAAATCATTCCATCGTCATCTTCTTTGTAGAAAACTCCCCAAGTAGTACAAGCTGAAAAGTCGGCACGCTGATTCTTCATGAACGCTGTGTCCCATGATTGAATAACAAACTCACAGTCAGGTGGTTCTCTACCTTCCCATGATTGCCACCATTCTCTTTTAACTAATGCACCTTCTTCAGAAGTAGGGTCTTGCTGATACTGAGCCATCCATTTACTGTTTGGCAGTTCAGCCTTAAGAGCCTGTAATTCTTCCATCTTCCAGAACTCAGCCCATAAAGGGTTTCCAGAAGGCATTATTGCTGGAAGCTCTATCACTTCCCATTGGTCTGCACCGCCACGCTTTATACTTGCGTCAACAACTTGACCTGTTAAATCTTTATTGTGCCATCTTGTCATCACAACAACGATAGAGCCATTAGGCTGTAAACGCTGTCTTGGACCAGATGTATACCATTCATAGGTTCTATTAAAAACATTTATGTCAGAACTAGCACCTTCTTGTTCTGAATGGGGGTCATCAATGATTAGGAGGTCAGCACCTTTACCAGTAACCGCACCACCTACACCAATCGCAAAGTAATCTCCGCCCTGGTTTGTATTCCAACGACCAGCAGCTTTACTATCTGATTGCAAACTGACATTAGGAAACACTTTCTTATAGTCTGCACTATTAACTAAGTTCCTAACCTTCCTACCAAAGCCAACCGCTAGTTCAGCAGTATGGGCAGTCTGGATTATCTTCTTGTCAGGGTTCTTACCTAAGAACCAAGCAGGAAGCAAATAAGAAGCGAACTCACTCTTNGTATGTCGTGGTGGCATATTNATGATTAAACGCTTTAAATCACCCTTAGCGACTCTCTCAAACGCATCAGCCATAATCTCATGGTGTTTACCATGTATAAAAGCAGACCACATCTCACCAACAAAGCACATAAAGTCTTCATGGCATTTTTCTCTGTCTTTGGCTGATTCTAATTCTTCTAATAAAGACAGTAATTCTTTCTTCTGGTCAGAAGATAAGTTCTTTACGCCTTTCAAAACATTCTTATTCATTATTTTTGAGTGCTTTTCTCCATAGAACAAAGAAAAGTAATATTAANGCTGGTTGAAGTATTACAAATATAACTATATTNGCTANGNTCATAGCCCATACCTGTTACATCTCCAATTACTTGCAAGATATAAACACAGATATCAAAGAACCATCCTATAAATTCATTCATACATAAAGCTCCATATTAAGTATATACCTAATATCTGTAAACCAAATAAAAAAACCTTAGTAAGTACCTATTGGTTGGCACTTATTAAGTGAATACTGGATATATGGTATGTACTAGGTATAGAAACTACAAGATTTTAACATAATGCACCCCCTTCACATAAAAAGCAACCCCTAAATGAAAATAAATTGGGGTGGGGTCTAGGATTCCTACCCAATTTACTACAAAAACAGGGGTAAGCGGTGAAAAAAGATAGCATTTTGCTATAAAATAGGGGGGGGTACTGTAAAAATAGGTGATATAATGTGCATAACACTATGTATATATGATAGTCAGGTAACTGTCTGTATATATGGGTGTGGGGGGGTCGTTATTGGGGTCTGATTCTCTATATAAAAAGGGGGGGTCTAGCTTGGGTCTGCTTCATTCAGTAGGCTCATAATCTTAGCTTCTATCTCCTCCTCTATGTCTACACTATGTCTGCTCTCCTTCACTTCAATGGTGTCGCTAAAGAGTCCGCATGTCTTACCTAGTAACTCTAATGACCTGACTCGTGTACTGTCGCTGTCTGCTTCCTTAGACTCTCTCATAAGCTGTTCAAGAACATAACTCCTCGTTCGTATGGAAGAAGCAACTGTAGACTCCTCTTTACGCTCTAATCCCCTCCTAACTGCTAGGGATATCTTAGGGTTCGCCATAAGCTTACTGCAATCAACGTGGGCGTGCTTAGGTATACCGCCTGTCTTGGTTCTAGCTACATCGTAGGTTTGCATATAGCAATCAATCTGACTGCCTAACTTACCCTTCACTATCTCTCTGACAAATGCCCTCTGCTTTATCGTCAAGTCCTCGTCATTCCTGATTAGTTTTAGCTTGGTTTTTTCTTTGTCTTGGTCGCTCATGATTTACTCCTAATTGGTCTATAAATATTATCTACTAGTCCGCCTGTATTTGTAATGCTCTCATTCTGCTTGCTCATAAGATGTGTACTGATTTGCGATATGGTGTGCTTTCGATTACACTATGGACATGACAACGAATACAGGACAATTTATCGAACAGACATAAACAACCACCCTTGGCTCAATGCTAGGCTAGACGATTGGTTTAGTATTGAGAGTTGACTGGGGAGGAGGTCGAAGCACTACCTCTTTAACTCACAAAATCCGCACCTGATGACCCTGTAGATTTTCTTAACATACAGGCTAGGCGTAAAGCGAAACTCGAAGAAGATAGAGACTGTCCTCCGCAGTCCCTGAATTAACAGGCTGAATGAGAATCCTAATTATGGGGTTCAAGAAACTACAATCCATGGAGGATTAATTATGTATAACATTTATCAAATAAAAATTAGTGATGAGATTACTGACTTTGTGAATAGTGACGGAGAGGGTCATAGTTCTGCGAGTGTCAAGTTCCCTATCTATGGAGCAAGGCTAGACCTGATGCATGGAGGAGAAGAATCATACGCTCCTTATATGTTTAGATACTTTACTAAAGTTTGCTCAATCAAAAGAGAGGGCGGTTTAGGAAATGAGAACGGAGCATATCTCATTGATAATCTTGAAGAAATATTTAAGGTTATGAACGGATATTATTGCGATGAAGATACTGGTCGTGATTTTGTTCGTGATTGTCATATCGTTGATTTTGGAATGAGAAGCGGTACGAGAAAAGACGGAACTGAATGGTCGTGTCGTGATTATCATTCTTTGTCTGTTGGAGACATTGTTGAAGATGTAGAAAAAGGAACTTTCCATATGGTAGACAAAATGGGT
>JGI24523J20078_1000324_pt1 | contig 10154 bp, 6 predicted proteins | sample LinPmetageLP48_FD_20078 | JGI IMG/M metagenome (IMG submission 20078) | reverse complement strand
GAAGGCGTTAATACTCATGGAGCTATTGTAAAATGAATGAAGAATTTGAAATTGAAATGCCTGGGGCAAACGAAGAATACCAGTACGCCCTTGAACTTATTAAGAACATGGCAGGTATTGCGGATGATTTAGATCCTGATGTGTTTGCAGAAACCATGATGATCTATGCAGCCACTTACCTCATAGCTAATGAGCGCATTGAGTTCTTAAGCCCTTTTTTATTAACAACCCTGAAGCAAATTGAAGATCAATTAGAACCAGTGGTATGTCACTAATGAAGTTAAGATACTATCAAGAAGAAGCAATTGATGCTGCGCTGCACTGGTTTAAAACCCAAGACACGCACCCACTGATCGTTCTCCCTACAGGCGCTGGCAAGACTGTGGTCTTCGCCAACCTAATCAAGCAGTTGTTTGAGCGAGAGCCTGACTGCAGGGTTTTAATCTTGGCACACCGGCAGGAGCTTGTGTCACAGGCAGATGACAAACTCAAGAAGGTTTGGTCATGCGCCCCGTCAGGCATTGTGGCTGCTGGGCTTAACCAGTTTGAAGTAGATGCCCGTATTGTTATCGCCAGCCGTGACACCTTGGCCACACCAAAGCGTTTGGGGTCTAGCGGTCACTTCGATTACATCATTGTTGATGAAGCCCACCACGTTGCGCCAGATCCAAAGACACGCTACCGCAAGATCTTTCAACACTTTGATGATGAGCAATGGACTGAGCCTAAGATCCTAGGCGTAACTGCCACACCATATCGTATGGGCCAAGGCTTTATCTATGGCCTAGATGATCAGTTCTTTTCTGGTGTCGCGTACAAGGTAGGCATACCTGAGATGATCAAGCAGGGTTATCTGTGCCGATTGTCTGCATTTAAGGTGGCAGATGAAGCTGTGATCGATGCGTCTACTGCGCGGGTCAAGTTCAAGGGTGGTGACTACCGCGAGTCCGACATTGCAAAGCTTGCCATGGAAGATCAGACCATGCTGTCTATCATCAATGACTGGATCGACAAAGCCTACAGCAAGGGCAGACTGAGCAGTGTGTTCTTCTGTATCACTGTAGATCACGCGAACAAGATGTGCATGTACCTGAAGCAAGCAGGGATTAATGCGGAAGTAGTGACGGGGGAAACCCCACAAGCAGAGCGAGAAGATATCCTTGAACGTTTTGAGGATGGCAAGATCAACGCGCTATGTAACGTAGCTGTTCTAACTGAAGGCTGGGATGCCCCGCGAACTGATTGTATAGCACTGCTCAGACCCACCAAGTCTCTTGGCTTGTACGTTCAGATCTGTGGCCGTGGCATGCGTACCTGGGGTGACAAGAAAGACTGCATGCTACTGGACTATGGCGAGAACATGCAGCGTCACGGGTGTATCGATACTGCCAAGCCACCAGCGCCTGAGAAGGAAGAGAGCAAGACTCCTAAGATCTGGATCTGCGATGAGTGCGTGGGGGTAAACGACTACGATGTATATACCTGCGTTGAGTGTGGCGCTGACCGCGTTAAGCAGATGGTCAAAGAGCAGCAATTAATACTAGGCGCGATGCAAGAGGAGAAGGATGCCGCCACATCCAGGCAAGCAGCCGCAGGTTCTGTTCTATCAGATGAGCTAGAAGATCCTGCTGAGAAGCAAGAGAAGATCAAAGACGTTGATTATGTTACCGCTGAGAAGAAAGTATCTAAGAGTGGTAATGAATACTTGAACGTCATGTTCTCAAGTCCAGGCGACTACTGGCCACAGAACATGCCTATCATGCTGGGCATGAAGGGTAAGGCTGGGATGATGGCGGAGAAGAAGTGGAGGGCGCTGACCAAGCAATACAGATGCCCTGCAGACATTGACTGGGCCGTGCATCAAGTGAACGTCCAGAACAATATGAATCACATCAAACAAATAACCGTAAGAAAAGAGGGGAAATACTGGAATGTTGTCAGCGTCCATTTTTGAAAAGATCGATGAAGCCATTGCCGCAAAGGAAGGCCGGAACCGTGGACACCTAGGGTTCAGTGGCATAGGAGATGATGATGAGTACCGACAGTGGATGGGATTCCGCTGGTGCTTACCATCTACATTCGGCGGCAGGATGCTGCGCTTGTTTGACTTGGGCAACCGCATCGAGGACCAGATCGTAGATAACATCCGCGACACTGGGATTATATCTATAGCTTCGCATGATGAAGATGGTAACCAGTTCAGGGCATCGTTCCTTGGCGGTCACTTCGCAGGCTCCTGTGATGGCCTTCTCAAGGGCGTACTGCCACCCCCTGATGAAGAGGTTGTTCTTCTCATGGAGGTCAAGAGCGCCAACGACAAGCGGTTTAAAGAACTGGTTAAGCTACAAAGCTACGAGGACTGGAGCGACTCATACCGTGTGCAGATCCATGCTTACATGGGCGCGCTTGGTCTGACCAAGTGTATGGCTGTAGTGATGAACAAAAACAACAGCGAGATATACTCTGAAATCATCGATTACAAGCCACAAATCTGGGAGCGTGCTCAAGAGAAAGCTGAACGCATAATCTGCAGCGATAGGCCAGACATTGGCACTCGCCGATCAGAGAAAGATTGGCGTATGAAGAATGAGCCTAGTGTGTACAAGGACATCTACTATGGTCGGCGGCTACCTGAGTCAGTCAACTGCAGGAACTGTGTGCATGTGAAGCCACTTACTAACTCCAATGGCGCGGTTTGGTACTGTGGTCGTAGCAATAGATCCATACCAATTGAAGAGCAGCCACTGGGCTGTAAGGACCATATGTGGATACCCGCACTGGTCAACGCAGACCATATGCCTGAGAGAAGCACGCCTGACGGCATGGCTTATCGAGCAGGTATCTTGGAGTTCTTCAATGGCAAAGGCCCAGAAGGGGCTGAGTACGAGTACAGTAGCGCAGAGATGCGGGAACTATCTAAGACTAACTTCAACACCCAGATGATGATCGAGGGCGAGAAGATTAGGGCTGAGTTTCCAGGTAGCTACTATGACAACATGGATGAAAGCACCCCTGGGTTTTAGTCCCAAGCGCGTGGGTCTTTAACAATCAGTATCTTGGTCCCTGGGTATAGCGCCTCAACAAGCTTCTTCTTGAGCGTGAATACCTGGGTGATCATACCCTTAGTATCCTCNACCACCACCTCACCATCGCGCTTGTAGCGGAAGTCTGCAACGTATGAGCAGATCTTTTTGTCCTCGCCATCTACTGTGACTATGCAGGGAAAGTCTACCTGTACCTCTAGATCAGAGATCTCACCGGCATCTTCGTAACGCCTAAGTATTTTATAGCGTGCCGCCTCAAGCTTTGAGTCGAACATGATGCCATCGTACTCAGTCTTCTTGGCGAAGTACTTACTCTTTTTCGGTGCGCGTTGAGGGATCAATTAATCACCGCCCATAAGTTTATCTTCTTCTTGTTGGCGCAAGAATTGTGATGCTCTTTGTGTAGATTTATTGAACAAAGAAGGTGCATTCTGCACAGCTTCGCCAGCGCGTTCAAGTAGTGGGGCGGGTCTTGGTTGGGGCGCAGCCGGTAAAGGAAACTGTTGCCTAGTATCAGTCACTGACTTAGTGATCTCATCTGATATTTGTTGAAGCGGAACTTCATTTCTAATTTTAGTTTCGCTTGCTTCATAAGCCCCTGCAGCAACCCCTGCTGGTGGAGAGTATGGAACAAAGACATGGTTCATAACTGCTCTCCAATCAGCAACTCCACCAACTTCTTTGCTTAATATTGTTCCCACTTCTTCGGTTGAAACCCCCAAAAGTTTTGCGTCATCTACCGCAATAGATAAATCTCTAAGGGCTTTGTACTTACGCTCATTGGCTTCTTGAAACTTAACAAGTATTTCTTTTGGCGGTCTTGGGCCATAAGCATTTTTGATTGCTCTAAAGTCTTGAGTTGCCGCAGCAACTTCATTGCGCGCCTCGTAAGCTTTGTACTTTAAAGATCTTTTCATATCGATCTTCATAGTTTTCACACCACTTGTCGCTTGAGCAAGTTCGTTAAAGAAGTCTAATTGCTTGCCGCCTTCACTGACTCTGTATTTGGGGTCCATCAAGCCTGTCTCTACCGCAACAGACTGAGCTAGATCGCCTAACCTGAAGATCCTTAAAGGATTATCGTATTCAATTGATCTACCAATAGGCTCTTTAGTGTTAAATTCAACTGGGGAAAATTGCGGCACAAGACCATTTATAACATGAGATGTTGCAGCCCATATTTGATCGCCAACATCGTCTGATTCTTCAAATAATTTTCCACCAATTCTACGCTGCCCATCTCTAAGAAAAACATCTCCAACTCTTTCTGTAATAATTGATTCACCGAAGAAAGGACTCATGAATTCCTTTGTTGCACCCCAAGTAGCATTAAATAGAACTGCCCTTAACTTTTCCTCTCTTCTTTCCCCGTTTGAAATAGCGTTCATAACAGCCTTGTAAGGTCTAGTCATGTAGTCATATGGAAATGTATATGAGCCATTCATAACCTCTAATATGTTTCCATCTTTGTCAGTTCTAACTGGTATTAGATTACTATTTTTATCCCATGGCGCAGCCGCCGACCTCTTGTACGCATCAAGTTGATCTTGAGATGATCCTGTCATTGCTAAACCAAGGCTTGTTGCAGCAGCAGGAACCGCTGTAGTCATCGCGCCAAAGCCCATTAACCTATCCATTCCACGCTGTCTTATATATTGGTTGTTGCTTGCTATTTCTTTAATAGCTTGCTGCATAATGTTTGCGCTTGTACGAATAATTTCTGCTGGATATGCAATGAAGTTACCAAGAGGCAACATACGAATGCTTTGAATTGCCTTTGGTACGCGAGAATAGTTAGGCACTACGTTCCTAGTAATTAGGGAAGCTTCAGCGTCAATGAATTCATCAAATACGGTTGGAGCTTTAGGCTTACCAAGTTCATCTACCTTTCCTGTTGAACTGCCAAACTTATTAAACAACTGAGAAACATCTACGTTTTTCGGGTCAAGGTTGTTCGCTCTAGCGATTTTCATTTGATCAATCGTTGTAGCTTTCATGTTGAATGGTTGGTTCTTTACTTGAGAACTTTGAACCATTCCAACAAGCTTCTTCTTTTCTGTCATGTAGTTAAAGATGCGCCAGATATCATCGCTTGATTGATATAGCCTAGCTGAAAAACCGTTCTGCTTGCTTTTTGCTAGTTTTGCAGGAAGGTTTAATATTGATATGCCTTTATCAGCACCCAGTGCAATTAAATCCTCAAGCTCTTTAATTTGAGACTGTTGTCCTACCAGTCCTTTCTTAATTAAATCTTCAAACAAAAGTTTCTTGTCTGCCTGAGTTGCAAACTGCTGTCGAAGATCTGCAGACACTAATTCAAAAGCTTCGCCAAGAGTTTTCCCATTAGGTACGTTACCGTTTGCTATAGCAAAAGCCATGGCTGTAGTTGCGTTTCTTATTTGGCCTGTTGGGTTGTATACCGTTTTAGCCATTTGGCTTGCGCCCTTAAGGCCAAGCATGGTTGCATACAAGCTTCCAACAACAGGGACGTTTTCAAACGGCATGCTGGTTGCTGACTTTTCAATAGAGTTAAAGTATTCGCGCTTTACATACTTGCCAGCAAGTCTTCCATAACCAGGCGCGTCAGGCACTTGAACAAACTCACTGTTAGTTCCTTTAAGCAAGTCTGATGCAGGCACATCGTCAACAAACATTTTAGCTTCAGGCGATAACATCCTGTTGTAATCATCTAGTTCAGAAAAGTATTTACCTTTAGAAATTAAAGCTGATTGCCTGCCAAGAGTTTCCTTTGCGCCCCTTAGAAGACCCTCTCTTTTCTCTTCAGTGGTTCCCCGCTTGGCTGTGTATTCACCCAAGAAATCTCTAATCTCTTTGCTCTGAAGCGTTCTGCCCCTTAAAGGGCCACGCATAACGCCTTTCAAAGCGTTATCGTCTATAAGATCTTTAGGGCTAAGAGACACATCGTTGAATTGATTCTTTCTTGTGAGCAGAGATAGTTGGTTTACTGCTTCTTGTTTGCTTATTGGCATTCCGCTTTGTTCAGATGCTTTCATTACAACTGCAACTGCTTTATCAACAACAGCCTGGGGTGGTTCGTAGTTGTCAGACAAAAACATTCTGTACTGTCTAGCGTTATACAACCCTATTTGACCCGCAATAGTTTCTTCAGAACCATCGGGTAGATATTCTCTACGCCCTAGGATTTCATTACTATATTCATCTATGGTGTTACGGACATTCTTTGCCGACCTAAACAAACTAAGTTTAGATTTAATCGCATCTGGGCTGGTGTTTATGTTTAGCTTGTCGCTAGTAACAAACCCCATCGCCTTGTCCATTTCAATAAGAGTTTGAGCGGCATCTTGTTGCTTTTTGAAGGCACTGCTTTTTGCTTTAGACAAAGCATTGATGTCTTTTGGATCAATGAATTCATCAGTCATTGGGTTAATGAAGTCATCTAATGCTTTAATAACCATCTCTTGAGAAAATCCATTCTCTTTGCCTGACTTCATTACAATACCAAGTGAGGATTCAAGATCCTTAAATGCAATGCTGTTCTTGTGAGCAAGGTGAGATAAATTAGTTGCTTGCAAAGCTTTCATCTCAGCAACTGTTTCGTCAGGCAAGTCTCCACGAAATCTAAATTGAGACAATGCCTTGTTAAGCAAAGGTGATGCTTTCTCTGCCTTCGTAACCATGTCGCTAAAGCCTTCGCCCACAGCCATAACACCATCAGCTACTTGTTTAACCCCTGGAACATTGGCGGCTACGTTTGATGTGGTTCTTATGACTGCACCAGCACCTGTGAGTGCCAAAGGAACACCTAGAGTTAGCGCGGCAGCTTCAAGTCCGGTCTTGCCTTTGTTATATAGCGCAGTGTAAGCACGCTCTTGACCTGTAAGAAACTCTAACTCTTGCGTCTTGGTTAACGGATTTGGCAGATAGGTATCACCAAATGTTTTCATATCTTCTTCAGCTACAAGACCTTCGCCTGCCGCTGTAGCTAATATTTGAGTTGCTTTGTTGGCACCTCTTGTGGCTCTTAAGATTGCGGCAGCAGGCAAACCAAACTGAACTAATGCTTTGGGTATCTCTGCAGCAAGACCTAGATCTTCTATGTCTGGAGCAAATCTTTCCTTAACAGCATCCGCGCTTTTTACAAAATCTCCACCAAGTTCTTCTGCACCTGCAGCTTGAAGCCCTAACCCTATGGATTTTGTTATTTCGGTAGGGATAGTTACAAGGCCATTTAAACCACCACGAAGGATGGCCCCTCCAGTCCCTATGTTTTCAGACTCTAACGTTTCTCCAGGTTGATACTCAGGGGAAGCTTCATACGCCTGTTGTTTCTTCTCAGCCTTGAGAGCCAAATTCTTCTCACGAAGTATCCTGCTTGCGTCTTCAGGGCTGTTAGCATCTATGTATAAGCTTCTACCGTCTTCTCTGACCTTGTGGTAAGTAGGCATTGTTAAATTGTGTCTTCACGCTTTGTCAAAAGCCTTGATACTGAACCTAATCCAACTTGAGCAGCAAACTCATCTAGTGTTGTGTTTGCTACTTGCGCGCTAGGCAATGTCTTATAAAGTGTAAGCAATGCTTCTAGGCTAGTCGCAGCATCCAACTGGTCAAACAAACTCTTGAAAACTTTACGATCAACATCTTCTTCTGTTTCACCCTCATCGGCTTGAGCATAAGGTCTAATCGCTTCATACTGCTGCATGAGATCTGATTTTGAATCAGACTCAAGCTTTTTAAGTTGAGCTTGTTGAATGTCGTATTCTGCTTGTCCTTCAGCGATATCACTAAAGAAGTTGCGAGGCACAAAACCTTCTGATGGTTGTGCAGCCTTGGCTAATGCGTACTGCATGCGCGGATCTTGAAGCTTTGCTAAAACATTCCCAGCAAATCCTGCTTGTTCACCACCAACACCATCTTCGCCAAACATAAATTTCTTTAGGCCGGTGGCTTTTTCTTTAAACTCACCTGTCTCCGCATCATAAAAAACAGGAGCGTTTGGACCAGGAATCCCCATTGGTGCTGGCCCTTGCGCTGCAGCTTGTTGTGCTTTTTGTTGGGCAGTTGGTGGTGGCTTACCACCAGCAGCAGCAGCCGCAGGAGCGGCTTCTTCATCGTCTCCAATGAGTTGACCAGCACCGTATACCCCGCCCACAATACCCGCTGGAATACCAACACCTTTTGCAATTCTTTTCGCAATACTAGGTGGTGCAGGTGGAGTTGGCACATCAACTACATCATCAATCTTTGATCCTGCGGTTCGTGCAACATCTGCCTTCGGTGTTGGAACTAAAGAGTCCATTGATGCGCCCATGATGGCATCGCCATCTTCAACATCTATTTTGTTCTTGGTGAGGGCATCAGACACTTCATCAGTAACGTCTTCGCCTTTTTTTGCCCTACCCATAAGGCTTCTGAAAAGAGCCTTGCCAGCATCTACAATCCCGCCTATAGCCATTTCTGTAGGCGGCTCTTGACGAAGGATTTCCTCAATACCTTTAGGGCGAAACATCTCTTGAACAGTTGCGTCCGCTTGTTCACGGCTCATCTTGCCTTGAGAAGGAGCAGCCATGGCTTCTTCCTCACCCATAAGCGCGGCAGGTATAGTACTTAGTTGAAGTTGAAGACCTGACTTGGCACCCGAAGATCCACCACCAACCTTGCTTGGNATGGCTTCTTGCATCTTAACTACTTTTTGTACCTGCTNTGCAGCCTTAGCGCCTTTAACTCCCATNTTTGCTAGTCGAGCGGCAATGTATGCGGGAGGAAAAGCTATAAGCCCAATAGTTGCATAATCAATTGGATCTTCTGGNTCAAANAATAAATCAGTAAGNTCACGAANATTCATGCCTGAACCNNCTTCAGTNTGNTCANNANTAAAGAAGTCATCTGAAACCAAGTCGCCATCCGCGTACCCACGAACAGGCGCAACGCCTGCCATAATGCCAGCGCCTTGACGCTGCTGCGGCGTTTGAAACATTGGTCTGTTCATAATCTCATTGTACATTACTGAACCCCTGCTCTATTGCGCTTAACCTTTGAATAGTCTACACGGTAGTAGCCGTCATCGCCCATGGCTACAGCGCCTGGATCAACTTCCATTAACTCTTGAGCAATCACGCCTTCGGTCTGATCATCAACGCCCATGGCCTTAGCGGTATCATTCCAATCCCATGTGTACCAACCTACACCTGGCTCAACTTCATCTACCTTAAGTACGTTTTCTTTTAAGCGTATGTCGGATGGAATCATGCCAGCAATTTTTGCCCCGATACCAACTACTTGCCCAATCTTACTCATTGTACTTGGGTCTTGATAAGATTGGTTTTGTTGCGTTCCAACACTATAACCACTTCTATACTGAGGCATGAACGGAGCCGCTCCTTGAAGCATTTGTTGTCCACGCTGCAACCTCATGTATGGTTCATCAGCCATTTGAGTACCAGCCTTGTACTGAGCGTTAAGACCTTGCTGTTGAATGCCCCTACCTGTTTGACCAAGACCACCAAGTGTACCGATCTGACTGGTAAGCATGTTCTGACCTTGTTGACCTAGACCAGCAATACCCTGAGCGCCTGCTCTTTGGTTAGCACCAGTCATTTGGTAAGCGTTCATAGCATTGCCGAACTGCTGGTTGGTCAAGCCACCCATGCCAGATGCTGCGCCTTGCATACGATTCATTTGATCGCCAAACACATTAGAACCAAGCTGCTGTGCAGACTGAAATTGACTGCCTANNTTTTGGCCAATGCCTGCGCGTTGAGCGGCTAAAGAACCAATACCTTGCTGCCCCGAAAGACCAAGTTGACCACCCTCAAGCGCGCCACGTTGAGCAAGTTGCTCTGCAGATAAGCCTAGGTTAGCTGCCTGCTGTGCTGCAGATATACCTGTCTGTGCGCCTGCCTGACCCAGAGAGCCAGTCATTTGTGCAGCCTGCTGTCTACGTCCTTGCGCCTGTTCAAACGACTGTTGAGCCTGCTGTTGAGCTTGCTGGAAGCCTTGTGAGCGCAACTCTGCGCCGGTCTTAGCTTGCTGTTGTAATACGTTGCGGCCTATCTCAGCCTCTGCAATAGCACCGCGAGAGCCACCAAATGCACCTGATTTAACAGCCTGATCACGAGCAGCAATCTTTTG
>JGI24523J20078_1000316_pt1 | contig 10240 bp, 9 predicted proteins | sample LinPmetageLP48_FD_20078 | JGI IMG/M metagenome (IMG submission 20078) | reverse complement strand
GTATCAATTAATTCATCAAATTGATTTTTTGTTCTTAAAAGCGCTCTAAGTAGCTCTACCTTCTTTGTAATTTCAGTATCCATTAGTCAATATTATCATCTAAGTTAACATCAGGTCCGACGTACGTTTTAACACATTGTATATAATTCTTATAGGTGTCACCATAGAATCTATGCCTACATTTAGTAACTAACCAGCGCCCTAATAATTTTTTATCCGAATCTACTTGTTCAGCAGTTCTATATATATCTATAAACTTACCAGCTTGCCGTTTTGTATCTCCTACAACATCAATAGATAAGCATAAGTTATAAAATATTAAATTTGATGACATTTCTGCTTCTGCAATATTTGCAGATTTATCAATAGAGAACGGTGTACTGATAGTTCTAAATAAGTTTTCTTTTTTCTGTTTATTAAGAGGTAAAAAAGGTTTAGGTTTACCACCCTCACTTTTAAACACATCAACAAAATTCTTCTTCCACAGCTCTTTAATATCTTTAATTCTCTTTTCACGTATTGCATGCTCACCTAAAATCGGATCATACCCCACAGCTTTATAGTTAATAAAAAACTCATTACTATAATCTAACATTGGTGTTGTAAAGTTTGTTTGTGGTAGTTGTGTTGTATAAGGATTTACATCTGCATCAGGAGGTGGATTATTTTTATTTGACTTTATTTTATCTACTAAATCATTAGCAGCAAAAGCCTCTGTTACCTCGTCTTTATTTTTTTCGTAGAGTTTAGATAGAGTTTGCAAACTATATTTTTTCGTAGTTCTATTAAAAGTTAGAAAGGATCTTACATTTAACCCCTTTTCCTTTTTATAAGATATTCGTAGTAAGTATTTTATTAGATCAGAATATCTAAAAGAGTCAGATGGTATTATATGCTCCGGAAATATATCTATTACATGATCCCCCGGCTCAAAATTATCCTCATCAACTACTTCCTCACTTATTATGTCTTTAAGAATACTCTTTATAATATCACCTGTAGCGCCTCTAAATCTCTTACCATACGGTATATTTTCATTAAGCTTAAAAAAGTTTTCATCTAGTAATGTGAATATTTTATAGTTACCAGCCCTGTCCTTATTACCAACACTATTATTTTCATCATTTAACACAAAATTATACTCTAATTTTTTCTTCCCACCTTCTAGCTTCAGGGAAAACGTAAAAACATCTCTTCCATCACCTCTAGTTATTATAAGATTTTCAATAAAATCATATGGATTGTTAATAACAATAGTACCATTAGTAAAAGGCTCTAAAAAATTCTCACTTAAATCTAATAGCTTAATAGCTGATTTAGTAAAATCTGCTTTAACTTCACCCTTATCATCCTTTAGTTGAAATTCACATTCGTAAGGAGCTCCGTTTATTATAAATATCTCAGACATTAAAAGTGTTGGTTGTCAAATACCGTGGAAGTAGTTATTTGCGAATAAATAAAACTTCTAAAATCCGGTAATATATATTTAAGCTGTTGCCCGCCTTCCACAAAAAACTGCGTTTTAAGTATTTTCTTATTTAGTAGATAGATTATCCACCAACTTTTTATATCATCGTATAATTTATAAGATGTTGTAGTTAAAGGTTCTTTAGATTCAGCAGTATACAATCCCAGAATATCAGAATCTATATTATCCGGAAACTCTATTTTATTTAAAATATTATAAAAATAAAATTGTTTACCGTTATTAGAAGCTGTATGAACTTTAAAAATTCTCTCATAGTCGACAATATCTAGACTCGATAGTGCTGGGATATTATCTTGATAGTCACCTAATTTTCCTGTAATAGATTTCATGTTATACTGATTTGTGATCCATAAAGTTTGCAACTTCAACAGTAAGTGATTTAAACGACATCGAGCAGATATACCCTTCAGGTATCATTTTACCGCCTATTAGTCTTCTTTGACCTACCATACTAAAACTTAAACTATCACAATAAGCCCATCTTATAAATCTTAAACCCTTTAATTTAATCTTATATATATGTGGAAAGTCCATAGTAATGGAATTTTTCCTTGTCGGTCTATTTAGTTTAGTAAACTCTTTAATAAATCTCTGATTTTTCTCCGCATCACCTTCGTTTATAGTATTTAAAAGCGGAAAAGAGACAGTAAGTGGAGAGTCAGTATTTGCGAATTGGTAGAATTTAGGGGTTTCAATATAGGTACCGGTGCTAGGACCACCACCGCCGGTTTTGGCTTCCTTAATATTGTTTATAAACTCGCTAACCTGTCCTGCAGCTCCTGCTAATTCACTACCAATCTTATTTACTACTTCACCAATAGAAACTGTACCTCTATCTGTTATATTGGATAGGGTATCAGCAAACTCTGTGGTAAAACTTCTAAAATCATTATTAAAGTAAGGAAAAACGTACCTACCCGGCCCGTCCTCGGTGGGGTATAATCCGTTATAATATTCTTCTGTATCCAACTTTGCTACAGAAGCGAATCCTTTTATTGATGCAGCAAGCTGCGTAGACTTTAATTTGTAAGGGATTACCACCACTCTTGGAGTTTCGTTTCTTAATTGTGATCCAGCAGGTAACGAAGTCCATGCACCTTCTTTCATAATATTCCTCATACGTATATATTTATAGTTACAGACTTGGTACGTTTATACTATAAGGAGATAAAGAATAATCTGCTCTAGAATTTAATAAAGACTCTGCACTGTTAACAGCTTCTTGACCAGCATTTCCTGCTAACGGCACTACTGAACTATTACCAATTTTTATATTTTTTATAGCTTTGACCGTGTTTCCAGTATTATCTTCAGTAAGCTTACTATAGGTAGTTAATGTATCCAATTGTATCCTTATAGTCTCCATAATAGTTGTTAACCTTTTAAATGGATCTTTTTTAGGAGGTTCCGGAAGATCGGGCTTAGTTTTAAGACTAACTACACCAGTTTTTCGGTTTTGTGTAAATTCTCCGAATTGTGATTTATCATTAGTAATACCGAAGAATTTTCCTAATCCCTTATTAATTGCACCAAAGAAATCATTACTACCAGACATACCTGGATTATACATCTCCTTAAAATATCCAACTGATTTCCTTTGAGCTCCTAATAGTCCATATACAGCTACTGTTATTTTTTCTATACCATCTACAGCAACATCAGGATCACCAGTAATTTCTAAATCAGCTAAATCAATTCTACCTAATGCATCTAACCCGCTTTTAAGCTCGGAGATAGGTTTAGCAACTTTACCCAACTCTATAAGTTTTTCAAGTGGTCCATCGCCGAGAAAAGAACCAATACCATCTGCAAGTTTACCGATAAATTCTCCTCCGGTTAGCGCAAGAAGACCAGCGGCAAGACCAACAAGACCGGGTCCTAAGAGAGCTAGGTTAACTGCGTCTATCTCAGCAACTTTTTCTAGCAAGGGTGTGAAAGATTTAAATCCAGGGGCTGCTATTCTAAAAGCAGCGGCTAAAGGCAGTAGAGCTAGCCCTAATGCACCAAGAGCAAGTGCACCCACAAAAATCAGAGGTGATGCTATAGCAAATATAGCTCCTACAACGCCTAATACTAGTAAACCTACAAAAGCTTTACCTATTGTACTCCATTCTAGCTCCTGAAATTGCAGCATAGAGTAAGTTAAGGGAATTAAAGCTAGACCTAATAACCCTAGAGCAAGTGCTCCTAACGCTATGGGCGCCGCCACTAACCCTGCAAGAGCTCCTACTGCGCCTAATGCTAGTATACCTACTATAGCTTTACCTATCGTACTCCATTCTATTTCCTGTAGAGGTACTAAGGCACCACGGACCATTAATGTTAGCGCAGCGGCTCCGAGCAGCAAACCTACTGCTCCTGTTTTCATTAACTTACCTGCAAGCGCTATCCCACCTAATATTATTAATGCCTTACCAACAGTTCCCCAGTCTATATTGGCCAGGTTTTGAAGCGCGCCTGGTATTGGTCCAATACCCACGAGTAGGACTAAAGCACCAGCAGCTGCTAGCATACCATATGAGCCTTTACCCATTAACTTACCAACTAATGCTAGGCCTCCTAATAGTGCAAAAGCTTTGGTCATCATCATCCAGTCTATGTTAACCATATTTTCAAGTACGCCTGGTACTGGTCCAATACCAACTAGAATACCTAATGCAGCCGCGGCAGAAAGCATACCCATCCCACCCGCACCCATTAACTTACCTACTAATGCTAAACCTCCAAGAATCACAAAAGCCTTTGTAATCATACCCCAGTCTATATTAGCTAAGTTTGGAAGCACTCCGGGTATTGGACCTACACCTACCAGAAGCGCTAATGCTGCAGCTGCAGCAGCTATACCTGCAACAGCTCCACCAATACCTTTTAGACCACTTAAAAGCCCTCCTTTTTTAGATTTTTTACCTGTATTCGCCTTAACAGATTCGCGCGCGGCTCCGGCTGGTGTTTCTTCTGATACTTTTGTTGTTAGTGAGGTATCTTTTTTCTGCTCTTTTTCTTTACCGAAAAATACATCAGCTATAATATCTGCTATGTTAGTAGTTCTTTTTCGTTCTTGGGATGATAGGGTAGGCTTTACACGCTTTTTTCTATCAAACGAGGAAGAATCAGACTCAATAATATTTTTAGATACTTTTTCAGATCCTGATTCCTCGTTATCGCTAAATAACTTACTAACAATACCCGCCATCCACAATATTTAATTGGATGTATCAAAAAAGGCAGGATCTATAGCTATAGTTTTTTCATCGAAAGTTAATATTTCAGTTTCGTATGACGCGAATGCTTTAAAAAAGGTAGCCAACTGTCTATATACAGTAAGCGGTAAATTTTCAATTATATCTACCCTTTCGGTTATTTTAAGATCGTCGAATAATGCCGTTTCATCACCCACTGTTACCGATTCAATATACTTTATTAACTCGTATATATAGATTAATCCAAAAGCTTTATCCGGCGCCGGGTCGTCTTTACCCTTATCTAGCTCTGCTAAGCACTTACTAATAATACTATTTTCTGCCTTTAGCGTTGGTATTTTAAACTTAAGTTCGACTTTGCCCTCCTTCGCATTACCTTTCATGTTAAATGCCTTTTTAACTTCGTCTATCTTATCGATATATTTATCAATATTATAAACATCACCATCAATACTAACTTCACTACCAAGTGATTGTCTTCTTAAATGTAAAACTATTTTAGACCTATCAACTGTAAAAATATTATCTGTATCAGCATTCTCTAAAATAATATTATTTAAAACTTTTTTAAATTCAATGGCTCCTTTAATACCAGTTACGGCCGTACTAAGCAAATTTTTCTGCTGTTTTAGAGTTAAAGTTTTTAGAACCACCTCTCCTGATGTAATAGGAAGTTTTAAATTGTTCTCAATATCTTTTAACTTTTTAAGAAGGCCGCTTGAAATTTGTGACATAAATTTATTTATTGCAATACTCTATGTTTTCAACTCTGATTTTCTCTCTTTGTTTTCTTTAATATATAGCTCCATATAATCTTTTATATCTAAGTATGTACTTTTTTGCAAAAATGTAACATCATGTATACGTTCACTTAAAATAAAAATATAGTCTCTATAAGTACGAATATCTATAGGACTTAGTATTGTAGCTAGGAAATGTACTATATAACAATCGTTTAAGCTTAAGTCTATTTTATCACCTTTCAACATAAAGCTTATTTTAAGTTTTGATATATGCTGTTTATAAAATTCTTTTATCTTTGTTTGTATTTCTAAAGGAAGATAATTAAAAATTAAATCTTGCTCTGTATAACTTAAATTACAAAAGTCTATAGTCTCTCCATCTAATATTATAGTTTCTATAAAGTTACCTTCATATAATGTAGTTAGTGGAAAGGTCCTAGGGTAGTTAAGAGTAATAATATTATTATCAAATTTAAATACCTCCTTTATATCAACAATCTCTAATAATTCGTTTTGTATTTGTATTATATCAAAACTATAATCTCTCAACTCGATAATGTTTCCAACACACAAGTCTCTAATATGTAAAAGACAAAAAAACTTCTCTAATATATTAAGATCAGGAGTAATAAAGAGATTATCTAAATACGATAAAATCGCTTCTTTATTATCTATTATACAGTGAAGCTCCTTACAGTTCTCTATTGTAAAAGTTTTTAATAGAACTGATTTAGAGGTAGGAAGAACTAATCCTAACATATATTAATTACAACGGTCTGTAATTTTTACAAGCGAAAGTAATTGATTTTTCAATAAAATCTCCATCACCGTAATTTAAATTATAACCTTCTACAGCAGTAGGGAAAGCAGCTTCAAACACATAACCTTTACGCTTCGAACCATCGTTATTGTATTGAGTAACCGTAATATCCGATTTTAATTTAAAATTTGTTAATCCGTCAATACCTAGCGCTATAAGCCACGGTCTAAAGAATCCATGTTCTATATCTTCACCTGTTTCTAAAACATTTAAACTAAATGACCTAGAGAGAAAGTCAGTTCTTTGAACTAACCCATAACCAGGTAAGAATCCGCCACGATTTTCTACTCCTATAGGGGTAAACTCACTTGATTCTTGAGGTATAGTAAACTGCCTAGCAACTAGTAAAGTACCGCTTCTTGTTAAATCCTCCGGATTTACTTTAGCTTTCCAATTTTCATTGGCCTTACTAATTGCAGCATTAATAGCTTCATTAACATTTGTATCTATACTCACCTTCCAAAGAAAGGGATGTGATACGAAAAAGTTAGGATCCGTACTAAACGCGTCAAGAAAAGCTTTAGCTTCGTTGGCCATATAATATATTTATGGTCTAACTAAAGTCTCTATAGAAATGATATGCGAAAGTAACAGTAGTATTTAAAATTTCTCCGGTACCGTCAGCTATAGAATAATCAATTGGACTAATATCTCTAATAGACGCACCTACAAGTTGTATGGTTTGAACAGGGGCTAGATCCTTATTGATTACATCTAAAGTAATAAGATCACCGTCACCAGGCAGTCCGTACTGACCGGTTGAAGTTTCATTATTAAACACGGCTCGTGAAGCTGCTTCAAATTTAGTTCTTAATTCATTATTCTCATCATGAAAGAACTCAATAGAATAAGCTTCTGAACCTGGATAGGTAGACTTACCAGGAACATTAAACTGCTGACCGTAGTAAGAAACTGTCTTGTTTTCAATATTTCTACCAGGTAGTTGAGCTGATCTAGCGTAAACTAAATCTGAATCACCGTTAAAGGATACCCCTTCAATGTCAATTTGTTTAACCCTGAATAGAAAGTCTCTAGCAAATTGCTTTTCAGCTGCCCTTGAGAAGAAGTTTTGAATTGTAGTTGCCATAATATTATTTAATTGTTATTTTGTATTAACCGATGATTTCTTCGAAGTTAGCGTCAGTTCTTGTAGCGTAGAAGTTAACTAAGATAAACTCAGCAGTTCTGACCGGTTTAATGTAGATGTCTACTACTAATTCATTTGCGTCAATAACCTCTGCAGTGTTATTTCTTTCATCGCAAACAATCAAGTAATCGTAAATACCTTCATTATTTTTTGCTCTTTCGAATAGTGGGGTTAAAATATTAATAAGTCTCTGTCTAGTAAACTCAGTATTTTGTTCAAATACGAAGAATCTAGAAACTTTCTTAGTAGGTCTTTCAAGTGCTAAGAACAACCTTCTAACATTAATTCTATCAAATGCACTTGGCTTCTTACTAAGTGTCTTTTGACCAAATATAACTTGTCCTTGATTAGGGAAGTTTGCTACTGGGTTAATGTTAGCCTTGTAAAGCTCATCTCTTTGCTTCTGGTTAGGATTAACTGCAAGATCGTTAGCGAATTGAATTAACCCTCTAGTAAATCCAGCTGGTGCAAACCATGGGAAGTTAGCAGCATCTGTTCTAGCCATGGCCGCGGCCGCAAAGCCAGAGAATGGAATGAAAATTTGTCTACCTGAAAAATTATCATAAACTAGCGGCCATTGTGCATAAACTGCAGCGTATGAAGTATTTTCATTCTCAAACTGGTGGCGAATCGGCCAGTATACATCTGTTTGGAAGTTTCTTAACTTATTATCAAGAACTCTTGACATCTCACCTGTAACGAGAATCTGACGTAATACATCCGCTACAAAGATACAATCACCTCTTCCGCCTCCTAAGTAAGGTGGAGAGCAGAACTGTTCAAACTTATTAAAGATTGTAGAGTAGTTGTTTCTTAAAGTTATTGCCGTTCCAGTAATATCATTACTAGTGCGTAATCCGTTAACAGCTGTATTTAGAGCTGTATTGGTGTTATATTCATCATAGTAAGTCGTAACAGCTGCTTTAGAGGCTGCATGAATAGTACCTAACCCACCTTCAACTACAACGTCGATATCGTATATTTCGTCGTTACTAATACCTTCTAATGCTCTATCTACCTTACTCGGAATATCTCCTAACTGCTTGTCAGTAACTGCAGTATCGCTATATGCACCTAAAGCAAATAACGAATCAGCATCACCGCCACCGGTTGAGGCTTTGGTAAGAGTGGCTGGTGTAGTACCAACAGTATAGCTTTCTGTACCAGCTAATGATCGAAGCGCCGCGCTGTTAAAGCGTATCTTTTTAGTGGTAGTACCATCTGAATTTTTTCCATCTCCTCCAGATAGTCTATTGCTAAGATTATCATTTACAAGTACCTCAACATTACGTGAGTTACTATCTGCAACACCAATATAAAATGGATTATTAGGACCACCAGTAGGATTCAACTGCGTTCTATTGTAGTTAACTGAACCAACTAACCCTTCTTCTAACACAAAATCTAACTTAAATGCTTCATTGGCGTAAATAGACTTTCTAATCTTAAACACACCTAAATTGAGCACATCGTCATCTTCCCTACCGTCAATATTATAAGGGGTGAGATTCTCCATTACCTCGGATATACTGTTAGCAGCGCCATTTTGAGCAGGTGCTGAAACACTGAATTGTAATGTACCAGAAGGTAAGGTAGTATATGCTGCACCACTCAAGAATTTAGTATTACTTGCTACTGACTTAACATTTAAGATACCATTGAAATCTGTAGCAGGGTTAAGGTTAGTATTGTCTACTGCTCCTACATAGTAACCTTCAAATTGCTCATTAATAGTAGTTTGAGCTTTATTAAGAACAATTAAACCAGCTTTTCCTAAATTACTAACCGTGCCTAAATCATTCTTTGTACTTCCTGCTGCAGACCAGTCAAACGCAGTACCTTCTAATGCACTAAGATATTCTGCTTCTGTAAGATTTACGTGTGTTGGTGCACCTAAAACGTAAACTCCTGAACCAGAGAAACTTAAACTACTCTTACCCCCATTAAGATCAGCAGCTGTTACTGGATAAGCAAGAGCGGAATATTGTGAACCAAACCCATCACCACTATTCGCACCATACGGAAGTCTGGACGCGTAAACATTACCTGGCGAATTGAGCATTTCACTTATAGAGTAGTAAAAATATCTTTCAGCTGAATTAGTAGGAGTACCAAATACACGGTCCAACTCTTGCTTAGTAGTAATTTTTAAGACTTCATCCAGAGGACCTTGCTGAGCAAATCCTGTAATATAAAAATTTGTACCTATATTCTGTGGTGCAATAAGAGACAAGTCCGATTCTCTTATTTCAACACCTGGTGAGGTGATTTTCTTTGTGGCCATAAAATTATTTATTTAAATTCGGCCCAAAAAACTCAAAAATCTACAATTTCAGTGTGAAGTTGTGAATAAACAAAGGTAAATCCGGAAACCAACTCGTCTGTATTTTGATAATCGTAATCTATTGAATCAACGGACGTTGGAAACGCCTTTGTATATGTAAACTTAATTCTATCATTATTAAATTCATCTTTACCTTTTATTGTAAGATTCGTTTGATAATCAGCAAAGTTTTTATCAACATTAATTTCTCTAGCATTATATCTACCTTCTTTTTGATCGTGTAAAAGGTTTAACCAATTATATAAAACCCAGTAGTTTTTATACTCATTATCTATTTTAAATTTAACACTTACCGGAGGATAAGAGTTTTTTGAATGAGATGAGAGATATAGTGTATTACCAGCGTATCTATTTTCTACAGCAGGTACAACTATTTCAGGTACAGCAGTACCATATATTGAAAATTGTACAGAATCTGGTACTATAGTTTTGTTGTCATTCTTAAACTTAGAGCTAAATTCTTTTAAAATTGGAGGTACGTCAAAAATTAAAAGAAA
>JGI24523J20078_1000314_pt1 | contig 10258 bp, 8 predicted proteins | sample LinPmetageLP48_FD_20078 | JGI IMG/M metagenome (IMG submission 20078) | reverse complement strand
TGGAAAATGGCGCAATATTGGTTTGCTCAGTATTCATTTTTTCGAAACAAAAAAGTCATTAACTGCAAAAGAAGAATTAATTGTATCGGCTGCGCGTCGAGATATATCTTTGCTGCTAGTTGGTGATACTAAAGGCTACCCAGAAAATCAACTATGAAGTGGAAATACACTAACCAACAGGAACTAGGAGAAGGTGACGAAGAGTCAACAGCAGCAATTGAAGCCTTACTTGCAGGAAAAATGAATGTAGGTGGAGGTGGAGGTGGAGGGGCTGTTAGAGCTATTGAAAATGAAGTATACTTTTATGGTGACGTTTCAGAATCTAATGCTTTAGAGCTCAACTCAACACTACATGCTGTAGATAAAAAGCTAGCAGTTTCCGGACAGTTCTTGGATGTTAATCCAATTATCAACTTACGTATTAATTCCTATGGGGGTTCACTCTTTGCTGGTCTAGCAACACTAGACACTATTCGTAACCTTAACGCTGAGGTGCATACATATATCGATGGTGCAGCTGCATCTGCCGCTACTATTATTTCTGCAGCTGGTACAAAGCGGTATATTGGCAAGTATTCTAAGATGCTTATTCATCAACTTTCTTCTGGTATGTATGGCAAGTATACTGACTTAGAAGATGATATGGAGAATAATAAGCACTTGATGGATACCATTAAGGCAATCTATAAAGAGTATACCAAAGTACCAATGAAGAAACTCAATGAGATTCTAAAGCATGATCTTTGGTTTGATGCAAAGCTATGTCTTGATCTTGGTCTTGTAGACGAAATACTTTAGACTTTATGGGGGTGTAGCTTAACGGTGAAAGCAGTCGACTCATAATCGATTGAGTGTGGGTTCGATTCCCTCCACCCCTACTTACCTTTAGTTGGCTTCTCAGACTTTATATTACCACTACCCTTCTCAACACCTTTTACGAAATGTTTGTGATTGAGTAGCGATACTTTTCCACCACCGGCAACTATATCACCATCAGCAAATATTCTACCAGTCACTTTTAGATCACCCTCAATATGTAAGTTACCGTCTATTACTGTTTGAGGTGATTTTATACTATATTGCTCAGAAGCGTTAGTTTTAACTACTGGAGCATCAAACGTAATAATAACCCCGCTTTGAGTAAATACATCCTTATCTGTAATAATAGTAACTCTACCACTATCTTCTGATGTTCCTCCACCTATAGATACTTCTGCTCCACCAATTACAGTTCTACCAGTTGATGTTACATTTGTATTACCACTAGACATTAAATTTATACCACCAGATCCAGCTGTAACTCTAACCTTTGAGCCTGCACTTATATGTACATCACCGAACGGCACACCATTAGCTGTGTCTTTTTCTTCGAATACTGAAGTACTAGTTTTTTGTTCAACAGCTTTACCATCTTTAATAAAATATATCCCGTCAATTTCTTTTGCATTCGAAATCATTATACCAGGATCTGTTGCAACGGTACCAGCTCCAGCTCTAAGAACGAAATTTTTAGTTGTAAATAATTTTAAATTACCACCGACGCCCATATCCTTTTCTATTTTAGCTAACTTAGGCGCTGTCTCTTCAATAATTTCTTGTATATTTTCTTGTGCTTTATTTTTGGTATATGTACCGCCTTCTACCGCACCACTCTCGCTAGGTGTACCATCAACAGGAAATGCAATTTCAGTATTAACACCTACACCACCATAGTTAAATTCTGGGTTAGCTTTAGCGACTGCAATATCTTGAAAGGTATCTAACCAGTCCTGTGCTAGAGATGTAGTAAAAAAACTAGGATTACCAACGGTTATAGTATGATCACCAAAAGGTCTAACTTCACTATTACCTTGAATTTGATTAAAATAATCACCTTTAGTAGTAGAGAACTTATCACCATTAACTAGAAGTTGGTGATTGTTAGGAGCAAACTCTGAGTTAACTGTATCAGTAATTTTTACATTACCCCCTCCTTTTTGAGAGATTCGAACCGCTTCAGAGCCCGTAGTATTATCCAACACGACAGCACCACCTTTAGCATTCCATACTACTTCATCTCGATCAATACCATTCTCACCACCAGACACAATTTGCTTTTCTTTTTTAGGATCTACAAATCTCGGATCTGTAATTCCCTCAACAATAGGTGGTGGTGCTGGGGTTGATTCTGTAGGGATATTGCTGTCTACAACATCTGGAGCAAATTTTGGATCTGTAATCCCTGGAACAAACGGAGGTGCACCAGGAGGTGCAATTGGTGGGCTTTCTTCTGGCATATCTCTTTAAGCTAAATTACTGTATGCTAATGGTGTGTTAGGGTATATTTCATCTGCTGTTCCAACACCGGCAATAGAATTTATATCTGCAGCGCCAGGTAATATTCCTAAAACTATAGGCTCTTCTCTCATACCATGAATAAAGGATAATATTACTGTAGCACCTACTCTTGGTGTTGCTAACATTCCTTTATAAGCGTTAGATCTGTTATCCGGGCCATACGCGTTACTATTAATATTTACACCAGCTGTTCCAATATTATTACCTCCACGAAATCCATCACAAATATTAGAATAAGCTTCTGCCGGTGGTTGTGCATTTAAATCGTTAATATCACCTGTATCTGCTACAGTTAAAATATCTGTATTAGCATTATATTTTGCTCCTGTACCTGCACCCATAACTGGTTGCATAACCCAAGCGTAAGTCTCTGTACCAACTATATCTAAAGTTTCTTGCGTGATTGTATTTTCATTTGTTGCACCTCTAGGCTGCTTAAAACTTTCTGTACCAGCCGGTGTTACACCAGAAATATATACCTTAACTCTATTTAAAGGGGTATTATCACCTTCTTTAAGTCTATCACTATCGAAAATTACTTTACCTTTATATAATTTATTAAAACTCATATTAAAAAATATTTGATTTACTAATCATCCGCTCCGCTCTACCAACTTCATAGGAAGCTTTATCTATTGTTCGATTAATTACTCCTACAGGTGAAGCTATTTTATCTGAAATTTCTGTTGCAAAACCACTAACACTTTTAAGACCTTTACTAATATCAACTGCTCCTTTTGCAGATACATTACTTAATGCTTGACTTGTTATACAATTTAATAAAGAAGCTGCTGCAAAGTTACAATTCTCTTTTTTATCAGTAAAGTCCTTTACATCTTGCACTCTATCTTTAATACCTAAAATAAAATCTTCTCCTTGTTCATAAATTCCTCCTAATGATGCAATTACACCTGTAACAGAATTTATAACACTATTAATCGATCCAGTTATATCACTTACAGCCCCACCGATAGTACCTACAACCAGATCGCTAATCATCCCGGTAGCGCTAGTTAAAATGGTACTAAGGCTTGCCGATAAATTACCAATTAAACTTTTACCTAAATCTGGTAGCCCGGTTATCATAGAAGGAATACATAATGCACCTTTTGCAATAGAAGTAAGCTTATCTGCTTTCTCATTTGCTGCATTGAGAACATTTCCCACACTACTGATAATGTTTGCCATATACATATATTTATGCTTGATTATCAGTTTGCAACAGTTATAATTAGGTATGCTAGTAAGTCATGAATCTCCTATCTCTATTCTAGATGCATCTCAATCCTATAATGATTATGATTATGCTCTTGTTCATTTGTTCGAAACGCATCCTGAGTACTATAAGTTTTTTAAATGTTCTCTAGCTGCCGGTAGAGAAGTGCTTCTAGATAACTCTATCTTTGAGCTTGGTGAATCATTTGACCCTAATAAGTATCGTAAGTATGTAGAAGAGCTTAACCCTACTTTCTATATTGTCCCGGATGTTTTAGAAGACTCTGCTGGAACTATCAGATCATGGCTACAATTTCTTCTTAATGGTACTCCGGAAGTTAATGCTCTTAAGATTGGAGTTGTTCAAGGTAATAGCTATCAAGAGCTGGTTGACTGTTATAAGTTTATGTCTGATAATGCAGACTATATTGCTATCTCTTTTGACTATAGATGGTATAATAGTGTGAGTCTCTCTAATAGACCTGGCCGGTTAGGTCATCTAGATCGTTGGTGTGCAGGTCGTCAGCATCTCATTAAGCGTTTAATGGATGATGGTATCTGGGATAAGACTAGACCTCACCATTTATTAGGTGCTTCTTTAGCTCGAGAGTTTAATGCATATGTTGACTTTGCAGATGAAATGAATATTAGATCTCTTGATACCTCTAACCCAGTTGTGGCAGGACTAACAGGTCATCGATATATTGCTGGTACAGGTCTCAATCACAAGCCTTCTGTAATGTTAGCTGATCTTATCAGTAAGGATGTTGATGAAGATAAATGGGATGATATTCAATTTAATACACACGAGTTTAAGAATATTATAGGTCGGTGATTAAATATTATAATGAGATACGTATTGTATAGCTTAATGATGTTCTTAGTAACATCACTATATGGAGAAGTAAATCACAGTAATAAGGTTGATGAAATAATTGCACAAGACTTAAAGTATAAGAAATTATCTATGCCTAAGAAATCATCTGATGATGTTTTTGTTAGAAGAGCTTTCCTTGATATCGTTGGAAGAATACCAACATATGAAGAGAGTATGGAGTTTAAAAAATATAATGATAGAGGGGAATTAGTTAAATATCTTATTAACTCTCAGGGGTATAATGAATCAATGTTTAACTTTTATGCTGATACTCTTAGATTAAAAAAGAAGCTTAATGGTAATGTATCTGGTGAAACATATATTACTTGGGTTAGAGATCAAATAAAGCAGAATAAACCTTATAATAAATTAGTTAAAGACATCTTAACAGCTCAAGGTACTATATATTCTAATCCTGCTGTTGGTTATTTTTTGAGAGATGAAGGTATGTTACTTGATAATGTATCTAATACTTTTCAAGGATTTGCTGGTATGGATGTCTCTTGCGCACAATGTCACGATCACCCATTTGATAATTGGTCACAGATGGAGTATTATGAAATGAGTGCTTTCTTTACTACAGTTAATACTAGAAGTGATAAAGGTATGCGTAAAGAATATCAACGTCTTCGAAAGGAAGCTGAAGCAACAGATAAAGCTAAAGAAACAAAAGGTGCTCTTAATGAGATTGGTCAATTCTGGCAACAAGGTGGATATCGTAATAAAGTAGATAGTGATCTTAAGAAAGTGCTTGCATTACCACATGATTATAAATATAAAGATGGTGATCCAGGTGAAGTTATTAAGGCTGTTACCCCAGTTGGTAGTAGGGTTAAAGAGACTCGTAAGAGGAATAAACTACAGCCAAGTTTTGCACAATGGATGATAAGTGAAGATCATCCTACATTTACTGCAAATATTGTTAATAGACTTTGGAATAAAGCATTTGGGTTTGCTTTAATAGATACTCTCAACAATATAGCAGAGTATGATGAGCTCAGAGAGAGCCGTAATGATAAATTGCTTTTATATCTTGTTGATGTTATGAAGGAGGTTAACTACGATCTTAAGAAGTTTAATTCAATCTTATACAACACGAAGTTCTATGGCTGTAAAACAGATCCAGAAGATAACTTTCAAGGCCCTATTATGAGACGAATGACTGCTGCTCAACTTTGGGATAGTCTTATTACTCTGTATACTGGAGATATAGATAAATGGCAGCCAGAGAATAGAATAGAGAAGTTTCGATATATGTTTCCAGACTTAACAACTCTTAACTCTACACAAGCATTAAAGATATATAAAGACTTTAAAAGTATAGAGAAAGAGTATTACAAAGGAGCTCCTAAAGCAGGTAAGGTTTTTGCAATTAGATCGTCTCATATTTTCGATGGTCGTGCTCGTAACTTTATGTTAGAGTTTGGTGGGTCTGATAGAGAATTAATTGAGAATGGTAATCAGGAAGCAAACATTATGCAGATATTAACTCTTATGAACTCTGGTATGACCAAAGAGTTAATGTCAGTTAAAAGTAGACTTGGTCAGAAGCTTTTAGATCTAAAAAGAAAGGAAGCGGTTGAATATGTTTTCCGTTCTTACATTGGTAGATCGCCTTCCAAAGAAGAACAACAAGCATTCAAAGGAGTAGGCTTCTCTGATATTGTTTGGGTACTTATTAACTCTCACGAATTTAAACTAATTATTTAATATGGAAAGAAGAACATTTATACAAGCATTGGCAACCAGCACTTACGGGGTTAAAGCATATGCAAATGCACCTGTTGCTGATAATGTAAAAGCTAAAAATATTATCTATATCTATCTTGACGGTGGTATGAGTCATATCGATACCTTCGATCCTAAAGATGATAAAGAGGTAATGGGTGATACAGAAAAGATTATTACTAGAGGAGACTTCCAGATTGGTCATAGGCTTCCTAAACTAGCAGAAGTAATGCATAATGCTGTTGTGATTCGCTCAACAACCTCTAAGACAGGGGCTCATCAGCAAGCTCAATACCTCAGCAGAACGTCATATAAACAACTTGGTACCATTACCCACCCATCGTTAGGCTCGTGGGTATCCCATATATCTGATAGAGATAAGGCTATTCCAGACTTTGTACTTGTTAATGGTATAAGCACTCATCCTGGTTCTGGCTTCCTACCAAAGAGTCAATCACCCTTACCTATCGTAGATCCTAAAGATGGTCTAAAGAACTCAAAGGTTGATGATAAGCTTCAACAAAGAATGGCTTTGCTTAAAGTTATTAACAAAAAGATTAGTGCGCCTATAGCTGATACTTATAACGAATTCTACGATGATACGGTTCGTTTTCTTAAATCTAAAGACTTAGAGTTGTTTGATATTAGTAAAGAGCCATCAACAAAAAGAGAGCGTTATGGTACTTCACGATTAGGCCAAGGGCTACTTCTTGCTAAAAGACTAGTTAAAGGTGATATTAAATTTATTGAAGTATCATCTGGCGGCTGGGATACTCATACAGATAACTTTACGAAGCTCGATGACCGAGTTAAAGAGCTTGATGATGGTGTAAGTGCTCTTGTTGAAGATCTGGAGAGTGAAGGTTTACTTGATTCTACTCTTATTGTTATTGCTACAGAGTTTGGACGAACACCGAAGATTAATGTCAACACAGGTCGTGATCATTATCCTAAAGCATACTCAACAGTTCTAATTGGTGCAGGTGTCAAAGGAGGAATGGCTTATGGAGAGACAGATGATACAGCTTCAAAGGTTATTAAAGACGCTGCAACAATATCAGATATTAATGCTACTGTTGCCCATTTAGCTGGTTTAGATGTTAAAAAAGAATACCTATCACCTACTGGTCGTCCGTTTGAACTTGCAGACAAAGGCAAGATTATTACTAGTATATTGAGTTAATCTCATAAATAATATGTATGAAAGATAGTGGAATAGTTTATAGTCATGATAGTGACTTTTTTCCATTAATAACCAAACGTATAAAGAGAGTTTTACTCTATTCAGCTGTTTGGTTATTTGGGGCTAGCATTATATTAGCTATTCCCCTGGCTATTTCGATGTTGATCGGAAAATAGCATCCCAATTTTCATTATTAGATNTCTTAAGAATTTCTATTCTATCTATCATCATATCNTAATAACTAGCAATAGTTGGTATAAGATCTTTATTAATATTAGCTTGTTCAATCGCTGAGTCCCATCTTTGATTAACATATGAATCTAAGAACGTTGCATGCTCAATAACATATTTATTACTATCTATAATAGTATAAATCTTAATACCTTCTGTTTTTCCTTTAACAGCTATCTTATCTAACTCAACAAAGTTAAATTTGTCTTCGATACCTTTTTTAGTTTGCTCTCCAAGTAGTAATCCTACCTTATACCCCTTTGTTTGACTTTCTAGTCTAGCAGATAAGTTAACTGCATCACCTAAGCATGTGTAATCAAAGCGTTGATTTGAGCCCATGTTACCTACTACAACATCTCCAGTATTAACACCTATACCCATTCGAAGTTCAATATCTTTCTCTTTTAATTCTATATTTAATTTATCGAGTAATATAAACATTTCAAGAGCACAGTTAATTGTATTAACTCTATGATCTTCGTCATCTATTGGTGCATTCCAAAATGCCATTAATGCATCACCTATAAACTTATCTACTGTACCATTATTATCAATAACACAACCAGTCATAGGTGTTAAATACTTGTTAATTAAATCTGTTAACTCTTGAGGGTTAGATTTAAACTGCTCACTTAATGTAGTAAAGTCTCTTAAATCACTAAACAATATTGATAGCTCTCTAGTGTCTCCTCCTAGCTGTAACTTACCTGGATTCTTTTGCAGTAACTTAACAATAGAAGGAGCTAAATAATGTTCGAATTGATTCTTAATAAGTTTCTTTGTTTTGTTTTCTTGAACAAATCTTATAAATGTAGCACCTGACCATGTAATAAAAATAGTAAATAAAGGCCATGTAAAATCATATAACTCTCCTTGATTAAACATACTATTACCTACCTTAGGTAAGAATACTACACTAATTAAACAAAAAGCTAAACTAGCAAGATACGGTAACCATAGAGCTCCTATAATTATAATAGAGCAAATACCAGCTGTAATTATTAGTTCATGCATAAAGAACTCCTCTTTACGCTCTAATCTATTTTCATCAATTAGCATTTGTAAATTAGTGGCATGTACTATATGTGCATAATCAGCTCCTATATTAGTTGGTACTATATTTGTAAGACCTTCTGCAGTTGGTGATATAATAACTATTTTATCTTGAATAGCACTCCAGTCATCACTATTGAAAGATACAGTTGGAAATTTATATTTATAATTTAACCATATACGAGCATTGGTATCTGTCTCTATTGGATCGAATCCATAAACTCTTACTGACTCAACACCTACTTCATCTGCTTTAACTTGATAAGAATCTTTACCACCAAACAGTCTCAATGCTTCTAAAGATAGAGTACTATAGTAATTATCTTGAACTTGTACTATTAGTGGCATACGCCTTACAACACCATCCAGTTCCGGGGTAGTAGTCATCATACCAACACCTGCAGCTACCTCTCCTAGCTCTTTGACTGGTCCAATTGCTTCTGGATAATCATATATAAAGTCTTTAGGGTCTTCACCTATAACTACAACTCCTCTAGGCACTGGCTCACCCTTACCTTTTACTGAAGCTGATTGTCCCATTATAACTGGTACCTGACTCATTACTTCAGCTAGATAATCATCATGACCCATTCTATCTTTTTCAGCAAATAGTATAGGTAATATAACTAATGCAGCTCCATTATCATAAGCTTTAACTATACTATCAGCTATAATATCTCTAGGCCATGGCCACTGACCATTAGTCTCTAAACTTGCTTCATCTATTTCTACAATTGCTATTTCCCCAGCTTCAACTTTCTCTTGATTCCTTTGATAATAATCAAATGATTTTAATCTTGCTGTTTCTACAAAGTAAGGATCTATTACCCTTAACCCTATTAAAAGAGTAGTTACTAACAAACATATAAAGTAATTTTTTTTGTTAAAGCTCATTGTTCAATATTGAATATAACACTATTGCCATTATTAAGTAAGAATGATTGAAACACCCCATTATTAAGATAGTTAATAGTCGTGTTAGAGGTTGCATCTATATTTAACGAAGTAACGTTACCTTGTTCAGTAGTTTTTTTAAACAATACCTTGCTCATATCATATGGATTTGTTTGAAATAACTCAATAGGTTTAATAATAACTTTTGTATCTGTTTCCGATTCTTTTGTTTTCTTTTCTGGGTTATCGTTATTATTGTTGCTATCTCTAGGATCATCTTTAACTTTTGGTTTATCATCTTGTGGTGCTTGCCTCGCTTCCTTTTTGGGAGCTGATGGTGGTTTAAGATTGTTTTCAACTCTTGTTACTTCAAATGCTTGATTCAATACCACTACACCGCTTGAGTTAGATACTGCTATAGACCCTGTATATGTGTTACCATTTGCATCTATAGATGGTAATAGTTGGAATGTAGTTTTACCAGTTGGTTCAACTGTCATTGTAAAGTCGGTACCTCTAACAGAAACACTTGCTGTTGGAGAAGTAATCTTTACATTTTTTCTATTGCTCTTAGCAATCTTACCAGATGTATATCTGAGAGTACCTAGACGACCCTTTAAAGAGACCTTACCTACCTTTTTATTACTATCATAAACATACTCATCTATAACAAGCTTGGAATACTTTGATAATGATACTTTAGTATCATCTTTGAATACTATGTTTAAGGTACCGTTTAA
>JGI24523J20078_1000311_pt1 | contig 10401 bp, 10 predicted proteins | sample LinPmetageLP48_FD_20078 | JGI IMG/M metagenome (IMG submission 20078) | reverse complement strand
TGCCAGTCGCCGCGGCATGCAAGCGCCGCGGCGCGGATCGACCCGCCGTAGTCGAAAGCGAATATCTGCGCTCCGGAATAGCGGCGAAACTGCATCGCCATGAAGGCCAGCAGGACAGACTTGCCGGCGCCGGTTGGGCCGACCACCAGGCTGTGACCGACATCGCCGACATGAAGCGAAAATCGAAACGGGGTGGAGCCTTCGGTCTGCGCGTAGAACAGCGGCGGCGCATCGAGATGCTCGTCGTGCTCCGGCCCTGCCCAGACTGCCGAAAGCGGCAGCATGTGCGCGAGGTTGAGCGTCGAGATCGGTGGCTGACGAACATTGGCGTAGACATGGCCCGGCAGCGAGCCAAGCCAGGCTTCGATCGCGTTCATGCCTTCCGTCACACAGGTAAAGTCGCGGCCCTGGATGACTTTTTCGGCGAGCCGCAGCTTTTCGGCTGCGAGTGATGCGTCTTCATCCCAGACAGTGACGGTTGCCGTGACCAATGCCAGCCCGACATGGTCCGACCCCAGTTCCTGCAGCGCTGCATCGGCATCTTCGGCCTTGTTGGCTGCATCGTTGTCGACAAGCACCGAGGCCTCATTGGTCATCACCTCCTTGAGGATCGCGGCGACCGACTTGCGCTTGGCGAACCATTGCCGCCTGATTTTTCCGAGCAGTTTGGCCGCGTCGCTCTTGTCGAGCATGATCGCGCGGGTCGACCAGCGATAGGCGAAGCCCTGCGCGTTGAGGTCGTCGAGCAGTCCCGGAAATGTCGCGCTTGGAAACCCGACTACAGTCAGCGTGCGCAGATGCGCTGCGCCAAGCCGCGGTTCGAGCCCTCCGCAGAGCGGTTCATCGGCGAGCAGCGCATCGAGATGCATCGGCGTTTCGGGTACGCGAACTTGCTGCATGCGCGTGGAAATGCAGCTGTGAAGGTATGTCAGCGTTGCTCCATCATCGAGCCATTGGACTTCAGGAAAGAAGCCTTCGAACAGGCGCAGCAAACGGTCCGTCCGGTCGATGAAGCCATCGAGCAATTCACGGGGATCGACGCCTTTCTGGGCCTTGCCTTCATACATCCAGCTTTCGGCGCGCGCGGCATCCTCGGCAGGCGGCATCCAGAGCAGCGTCAGAAAATAGCGGCTTTCGAAATGCGCGCCTTCTTCGGCAAACTGGGCCGCGCGTTCGCGCTCGACCAGCGCAGAAGCAGGATCGGGAAAATCGCATGCAGGATAGTCCTGCGCAGGTCGGCGCACTGCCTCCGCGAACAGCGCCCAGCCCGAGCCAAGGCGGCGCAGCACACTGTTGAGCCGCGCGGTCGTTGCAACCAGCTCAGCAGGCGTCGCGCTATCGAGATCAGGTCCCCGGAAACGCGCGGTGCGCTGGAAACTGCCATCCTTGTTGAGCACCACGCCAGAAGCAATCAGGGCCGCCCAAGGCAGGAAGTCTGCCAGCCTTTCGGCCTTGTTTCTATATTCGCGCAGGCTCAGCATGGCTCAGACCTGCAGATGCGCGGGGAAGCGCAAGTGCCGCCGCGCGACATCCACGAATTGCGGGTCGCGCCGCGCCGCCCACATCGCGGCCATATGGCCCAGCGCGAGGAAGGCTATCCCTGCGATCCACAATTGCAGACCAAGGCCGATGGCTCCTGCGAGTGTCGCATTGGCAATGGCGAGCCCGCGCGGCGCACCGCCCAGCAGGATATGCTCGGTCAGCGCCCGGTGGACGGGAACGGCGAAGCCTGGCGGCAATCCAGTTGAACCGGCGCCCATCAGACGAGCGCTCCGCCGCCGAACGAAAAGAAGGAGAGGAAAAACGAGGAAGCTGCAAAGGCAATCGACAGGCCGAAGACAATCTGCACCAGGCGCCGGAAGCCGCCCGATGTATCGCCGAAAGCGAGAGCGAGGCCGGTCGCAATGATGATGATTACTGCAACGATCTTGGCGACCGGTCCCTGGATCGATTCCAGAATCGCCTGCAGCGGCGCTTCCCACGGCATCGACGAGCCGGCGGCTTGGGCCGGCGCGGCAAGCGTAAGTGCGACAACACCGGCAAGAGCTATAGCAGAAAGGCGCGAGCGCGCCTGCGACAGAATAATCATCACGAAGGGTCTCCTTGTGTGTGGGGAAGAGGGGCGAGGACGTATTCGCCCGACGCATCGAGCGCGCGGACCTCGGCCAGTTCGGCGAGCCGCCGTCCGGCGCCATCGCGCACCAGCACAGCGATGACGTCGATGGTCTCGGCGATGAGCGCGCGCGGTACGGTCACCACGCTTTCCTGAATGAGCTGTTCGAGCCGCCGCAGCGTGCCGAGCGCAGAGCCTGCGTGGATTGTGCCGATCCCGCCTGGATGACCCGTTCCCCAGGCCTTGAGCAGATCGAGCGCTTCAGCGCCGCGCACTTCACCGATGGGAATGCGATCGGGTCGCAGACGCAGCGCCGAGCGGACCAGATCGGACAGAGTTGCAACGCCATCCTTGGTCCGCAGCGAGACGAGATTGGGCGCGGCACATTGCAGTTCGCGCGTGTCCTCGATCAAGACAACCCGGTCGGGACTCGATGAGATTTCGGCGAGTAAAGCATTGGTAAGCGTCGTCTTGCCGGTCGATGTGCCGCCCGCGACCAGGATGTTCTTTCGCTCCGCAACCGCAGCGCCAAGCGCCTCGGCCTGCCATGCATCCATGATTCCCGCCGAGACATAGTCGGCGAGCGTGAAGACGGCGACAGCAGGCTTGCGGATGGCAAAGCTCGGCGCGGCGACCACCGGTGGCAGAAGACCTTCAAAGCGTTCGCCGCCATCGGGAAGCTCTGCCGAGACGCGCGGAGCTCCAGTATGCACCTCGGCGCCGACATGATGGGCAACGAGCCGGATGATCCGCTCTCCGTCGGCGGCGCTCATCAGGCAGTCGGTCGCGGCAAGGCCTTCGCCCAGCCGGTCGACCCACAGACGACCATCGGGATTGAGCATCACTTCGATCACCGCAGGCTCTTCAAGCCAGCGTGCGATCTCGCAGCCAAGCGCCGTGCGCAGCATGCGCGCGCCGCGCGACAATGCCTCGGACCGGATCGGAATAACGCTCATGAATTGCCTCGAATTGCGGCAACCGACCACCGGCTGCACTCGCGAGGCAGATCAAAAGGACATCAAAATGCTGTCAGGCAACAGGAATTTGCGCGAAGCGTAGAGTAGAGTGAAATTGGCCGGAAAGGGCGGTGCGAATCCAGCAGGCACGGTTCTCGTGTCGATGCCGCCCTCGTTTGCTGGGTTGTGAATTTCTCGTGTTTGCCCCCAATGGCGCCTGCTCATGGTATCTTAGGCGTTCCCGATTTTCGGAGACCCTTCACCGTGACTTGTCACAAAACCTCTGATAGGGGCATGTCGAGTGCAAGGATTTGTGACATGAAGGCGGCGACCCAACCCACACAACGTGAGATCATGCGCGGGCTCTTTGCGCAGCAACCGATCCTGCGCGCGCGCGAGCTGCGCGAAGCGGGTGTCGATGGAAAAACCATAGCCCGGGCGGTCGACGATGGAGAGATCAACCGCATCTCGCGCGGGCTCTACCAGACCGCCGACGCAGACATCGATGCCGACCAATCGCTCGCTGAAATTGCAAAACGCATCCCCAATGGCGTGATCGCCATGTTCTCAGCGCTCGCCTTTCATGAACTGACCGATCAGATGCCGCGCAAAGTGTGGGTTGCTATCGGCAGCAGCGACTGGTCTCCCGCCCCCTCCTATCCCCCTACACGCACTGTTCGATTTAGCGATTCCTATCACCAGCAAGGGATCGAGCATCACAAGGTCTCCGGCGTATCCGTTCCGATATATTCTGTGCCGAAGACGCTTGCCGATATGTTTCGAAACCCAAAGCTCGTCGATCGATCAGTCGCAATTGAGGGACTGAGGGCCGCGCTTGAACAGCGCAAGGCCACACCGGCTGAAATCTCTCAGGCCGCGATTGAAGGTGGAGCCTGGAGCACGATGAAGCCTTATCTCGAGGCGCTGACCTCGAATGGGTGAGAAGCCCATCAATCTGGCAAAATCGGTCAAAGACCGGCTGCTCAACATCGCACGTGCGAACGGCCGGGTGTTTGAAGTTGTCCTCGTTCGCTTTGCGCTCGAACGCCTGCTTTATCGCCTGTCGCAGTCCGCCCATCGTGATCGATTCGTCCTCAAAGGCGGAATGCTGGTTACCGTCTGGCTGGAAAGCGAAAGCCGCGAAACCCGCGATGCCGACTTCCTGGGTCATGGCGATGAAGGCCCCAAGCAACTCGTTGCGGACTTTCGGGAGATCATGAGCATCGCGGTTGAGGATGGCATAGAATTCGATCTCGACGCTCTGAAAGCCAATCCCATCAGAGAAGAGATGGAATATGGCGGGACGAGGCTCAAGACCTTCGCCTATCTCGAGCGAACGAGGATCCCGGTCACCATCGACATCGGATTTGGTGACGCCCTTGCCCACCCATCCCATGAACTCACCTACCCGACATTGCTCGATCTTCCACCGCCCGACATTCGCGCCTATCCGCCTGCCACAGTGATAGCCGAGAAATTTCAGGCGATGGTTCAGCTGGGCATCGCGAACGGACGTATGAAGGATTATTACGACCTCTGGGCGATGCCCCAGGCCCTCGACGTCTCGGACGACGAGCTCGACGCTGCCATAGCGGCGACATTCGCACGCAGAGGAACTGAGATTCCAACCGATCGCCCGCCCGGCCTGTCGGAAGAGATGGCGCAGGATGGTACCAAGCAAGGCCAATGGGCCGCATACGCCGAGTCAATCGACCTGGAAAAAGTCAGCCTTGAGGAAGTGATCGAAACCATCTGGTCGATGGTCGGATCCGCTTGCAAGCGGATCGCGCAATCGAAGTAGCTTGTATGGTTTGTCCGCTGTTGGGCCGGTAGCGGACTGTCGGCTTCAGACGCGATTGTAGCCAAAGCCGACCTTCACCTGGCTCACGGGTATGATCAGAGCGAATGCGGTTCACCGATTATGGCCTACCTACATGCTCTCGGGACCCTAAATTCTGTCCGAGCGTCTTTCATCCTAGATTGCGATCGCTTTCTGCTCATTGCGTCGGTTTGCAGGACACCAATGACTGTTGTGAGCATGCAATTGCTGATCTAACCACACGCTCACGGGAGACGGATGCTGCACGATTGGTTGCCCTATTGCGGAAAAGCTCCAGATCCTGGGGGCTGGTTAACCAATTGGAATTTCGCACCCGAATTGGTCGCCTGCCTTCTGGTCGTGGTAGGGGGCGCATATTGGCAACGCGAAAGTCTGAGAGCCACGCCGACATACGCAATCCTGATCGTCTTCTGCCTTCTCTACATCAGCCCCTTCTGCGCGCTCGGATCCGCATTGTTCACAGTTCGCATCATCCACGATGTCATACTCGCAGCGGTCTTCGCCCCACTGCTCATTGCGGCCTTTCGGCTCGAGGACAAGAGCTTGCCCGGGACGTTGACCGTATGGACTGCGGTACATGCCATCACCTTCTGGGCCTGGCATGCTCCTCAATTGTACGAACTGGCGATGAGTAGCGACGCGGTTTTCTGGCTCATGCAAATCAGCATTGTCGCCACGGCAGCAGCCTGGTGGGTCAAGGTCATTCGATCGCCGGCTCCAGCTGCCGCGACAGGGCTGTTGGCGACGATGGTCGCAATGGGGGCACTTGGCGCGCTACTTACCTTTGCGCACCGTGCGTATTATGCCCCACATTGGCTAACGACCCGCTTGTGGGGTCTCTCGCCAATAGAGGATCAGCAGATTGCGGGTATCATTATGTGGGCCCCCGCGAGCCTGGTCTATCTAATCGCTGCATTGACGATACTCTATCGATCGCTTGGTAACAGAGCGGCTGCATGAGGCTTCATGACCTGATCCGAAGATGGGCGGTCAGTTATACCGAGCATGGAAAGTATTCTCCGGTCGGTGTCTGGTTTCACTGGATAATGGCAGGGTTGGTTCTCTTTCAGCTCGGCTCAGGCTGGATGATGTTGCGCTATCCCGTCGGGGCAAGCAAGCTTGCCACCTACGAATTGCATAGCGAGCTGGGGCTGACCATCCTGTTCCTCGCCATCTTAAGGTTTGGCTGGCGCCTTTTTGTCCCCGATCCGGTCAACGACGCCGATGCGCCAGGCTGGCAGAGCACGGCAGCACATATCACACAGTACCTTTTCTATGGCCTGTTCGCGCTACTTCCGCTGAGCGGATGGGCGATGTGGTCGGCGATACAGCCGGTGCAGCCTCTGCGGCTTGCCGGATTGGTCGCTATACCCCCGATGCCCTTTCATACACTCTCCCCAGCGTGGCAGTATCAGGTACTCGACTGGGCGGAGAGCCTTCATGTGCTAGGCGTTATCGGCCTCGCATTGCTGGTGCCGCTGCATGTCATTGCGGCATTGAAACACCATTTCTGGGATCGCGATGATACAGTCAGGGGCATTCTTCCGGAAATCCGAGACGACGAGACGGCTCCGGACCATACGCAATATACGCCGCGAGTGGGCTAATTTCGCTCTCTTGCAGCTTGCTGGCCGCATCGTGCATGACGTTTAGTGCATCGCCGTATCGCTCACCGTTGCGCCAGCGGCGCAATTGTTCGGCGTGGTACTCAGCGCTTTGACCGATCAGGGGTGGGTTGCCGCCACCCGAGCCCAGACCGGTTTCCCCATGGCAAGATGCGCAGGACGATAGAGCGCGTTCGGGTAAGCCTGCATGGTAGATCTCGTATGCTTTCGCAATTTCGCACGAGGGTTCAGTCAAAGTCGTGCTTCCCTCCATGCCCTCGGGAAAGTCCATGGCCGCGTAATAGGCTGACACAGCCAACCGCTCCTCGGAATTTAGACGGCCTGCAAGCCAAGTCATTTGGGGATGGCTACGTTGGCCGTCCGCGTAAAAGCCCAGCTGCCGCACAAGATATCCCGTATCCATGCCCGCTATTCTCGGCACCAACGCTCCGTCGCCGCCGCCGTCCAGCCCATGACAAGTGTGGCAAGCGGCCTGCGGACCCGCGTCCCCGCCTGATAAGGCAATCAATTCGCCGGTGTCGTCGAATGGATCGTCGATCGGGGCAGGAGTGCATGACGCCAGCGCCATAGCAAAGGCGGCGACGGACAGGTTAGAGCGGAAAAGCATCGTCTGGCGGGAACGAAGCATGCAATTGTCCGGTTCCCATGGGAATGGGGAGTGTGGAGCATCGGAATTGGAAAGCCATCGTGGCCGGCGTAGCCTTAGCCGCTTGTGCAGCGCTTGCCGCATGCAAGGACCCGGTCGAGACGCGGCGAGAGCCGGCTATCGGACCGAAGGATCGCGGCTTAATAGCAATCAAGCGCGCAGGCTGTGGATCTTGCCACGAAATTCCCGGGCTGGACTGGCCATCCGGGCGCTTGGGACCATCGCTTGATGGCTTCGACGATGTCGGCTTGATAGCTGGCCAATTGCCGAACCGGCCGGACGTATTGGCGGCCTTCATCCGCAACGCACCTTCCGTGAAGGAGGGCTCTTCCATGCCGCCAATGCCAATTAGCGAGGCTGAGGCGGCAGATATCGCAGCCTATTTGTATGGTCTCGACCATGATTGACGCACTTTGGGGTTGGCCACCTCCGGTACTCGACCCGGCAGGTCCGTATTCAGGCAAAGTTACAACCCTGGCCTGGTCGCTTTTCGGTTTGGGCGCTTTCGTCACATTGGTCGTGGTGTTTGCTCTTTGGGTCGCCATCAAGGGACCAGACAAGTGGAAAGCGAAGCTAGGAGGCGAACGCGCGATCTTGCTCGGCGGGGTGGCCTTTCCGGGCGTCGTATTGACCGCGCTACTGGTGTGGGGACTCACACTTACGGCCAGCCTGACAGAGCCGATCCACGGGGACGAGATGCGTATTCGCGTTACCGGTGAAATGTGGTGGTTCCGTGTGCAATATCTGGACCCATCGGGCGCGGTTGTGATGGAAGATGCGAATGAGATTCACATTCCCGTCGGACGTCCGGTGGTGCTCGAACTGGAATCCGCCGATGTGATTCACAGCTTTTGGGTGCCGCATCTATCGGGAAAGAAGGACATGATCCCCGGGCGACGCACACTGCTGCGGATCGAAGCCGATCGCCCAGGAGAATTCGGCGGGGTGTGCGCGGAGTATTGCGGGCGGCAACATGCGCTGATGGGCTTCGTTGCCGTAGCGCATGAGGACGACGATTTTCGAGAATGGTATGCCGAGCGGAATGAGCGCCTCGTTTCAGCGGGCCTCGACATAACGCGGCAAGTAGAATCATCGTCCGGATCAGGGACGCAGGGTTCGGAGCGATCAACAGTTACGCGTACGGGTGCGGGCGCTAACACAAATTCCGGTCAGCAGTCCGGAAGAACACTATTCATGCAGTCCGGGTGTGCTGCCTGCCATCGTGTCGCAGGGACTGAGGCAAACGGCCTCGCTGGCCCGGACCTCACCCATGTTGGGTCGCGCCGGACGCTGGGAGCGGGTATTTTGCCGAACAACCGCGGGACGCTGATTGGTTGGATCGGCGACAGCCAATCGCTCAAGCCTGGCAATCGCATGCCGAGCTATGACATGCTCAATGCCGACGAGCTCGAAGCTATCGCCATCTGGCTCGAGCAGCAGAAATGAGATCCGAGACGGGTTTCGATTATTCGCTCTATGAGCGCTTCCCCACCGAGAAGCGTCCCGATAGCGAAGTCGAAGAATTGAACCGCATCTGGCGCGCGCCCAAGGGGTGGGCACGTCTTACCGCGGTCAATAACAACTACGTNGGCTTCTGGTACGTCGTCACTGCTTTCGGCTTCTTCTTAGCAGCAGGAATTCTGGCGCTGGGCATGCGTGTGCAACTCGCCGCTCCGATGCAGGATTTCCTCGGCGTCGATACCTATAACCAGTTCTTCACCATGCACGGAACGGTGATGATGTTCCTGTTTGCCGTGCCAATGGTGGAGGCGATCGGGATCATGCTTTTGCCGCAGATGCTGGCGGCACGCGATCTACCGTTTCCCAGGCTGTCAGCATTCGCCTTCTGGGCCTATTTCGTAGGCGGAACGATGTTTTTTCTCTCGCTGTTCGTGGGGTTGGCGCCCGACGGCGGCTGGTTCATGTATCCCCCGCTGACGAGCATCGCCTTCAGTCCCGGTATCAATACAGACTTCTGGTTGCTCGGCATCGGCTTCATCGAGATCTCGGCCATTGCCGGAGCGATCGAGATCATCGTGGGTGTGCTGCGCACCCGCGCGCCGGGGATGACCCTCGACAAGATGCCGATGTTTGCGTGGGCCATGCTGGTGTTCGCGGTAATGATCGTGGTCGCTTTCCCCAGTGTGATCCTGTGCACGATGCTGCTGGAGATCGAACGAGCTTTCAATTGGCCTTTCTTCGATGCGCTACGCGGCGGCGATCCCATGCTGTGGCAACACCTCTTCTGGTTTTTCGGCCATCCAGAAGTCTACATTATCTTTATCCCAGCCGCGGGTCTGATGAGCATGATGGTGGCCGCAGTCGCCAAGGTGCCGCTCGTTGGGTACCGCCTCAACGTTCTGGCGCTGGTCGCTACCGGCTTCATCAGCTTCGGCGTCTGGGCGCATCACATGTTCACTACCGACATGCCGCGCGTCTCGGCAGGCTATTTCTCCGCCGCCAGCATGGCGGTCAGCCTGCCGGCCGGCATCCAGGTGTTCTGCTGGATTGCGACGCTTGCCAGCGGCAAGATAAGATGGACCACGCCTGCGCTATTCGTAGTCGGCAGCGTAGTGATTTTCACGATGGGTGGGTTGACCGGCGTTATGGTGGGCATGGTGCCCTTCGACTGGCAGGCGCATGACACCTATTTCATCGTCGCCCACCTCCATTACGTGCTGATGGGCGGCATGGTTTTCCCGATGTTCGCCGCGTTCTACCACTGGCACGGCATGACTAGCAGCCGGGCGCTATCTGAGCGTGTCGGGAAGTGGGTCTTCGGGCTGATGTTCGCGGGTCTTCACATCACTTTCTTCCCCATGCACCTGACCGGCTTGATGGGTATGCCGCGCAGGGTCTATACCTATTTGCCCGGGCGCGATCTCGATCTGCTCAATCTGGTGTCCACCATCGGCGCTTTCGTGATGGCCGCTGGGATACTCCTTTTCCTGTTCGATCTCGCGCGCCGCTTTCGTTTCACGGTTCATGACGATGCAGGTAATATCTACGGGGGCGGTACGCTCGAATGGCTTCCCACCGGTTTGTACTCCACTCGCTCGATCCCGCTGGTTACGTCTCGCGAGCCTTTATGGGATCGCCCCCAAATCTCGAAGGAAGTCGAAGAAGGGCGCTATTTCCTCCCGAACTCTGCCACTGGTCAGCGCGAGACGTTGATCACCTCGACCGTGATGGCTGAACCACAGTACGTTCAACTCATGCCC
>JGI24523J20078_1000298_pt1 | contig 10619 bp, 13 predicted proteins | sample LinPmetageLP48_FD_20078 | JGI IMG/M metagenome (IMG submission 20078) | reverse complement strand
AGGACTTCATTAATAGGAGAAAGCTCTATGGTGGCTATAAAACCGCCAGTTCCAACCGTAGACCTGTATATGATATCGTTCATCAGAAAGTTGTTGAGTCGAAGACCCTGTATTTGATTTTTAGTTTTACGCTAACAAAATTATCTGGAAAGACGTTTGATTCTCCAGCTCCATTAGTCGCTCGAATAGTCATAGGAACATCAAATCTATAAATTCTTGCAAGGTCTGGAACATCACGATGATACAGTCCAAATGGGCTAGTTGATACCCCGTCAGTATATGCTGTCTTTAAGATTTCTGCTACTTGATTGAGATTAGCGGCAGTAATTTGTGTTGCTACTGAATTTGCATTTACTCCAAGCATCTCGCACTTAAGATTAACGTTAGTTGCTTGATATGCTTTTGTAAGGTCTACCTCTATGAACCAGTTAGTTTCCTCAACTACAACGCACTTACCAGCTCCTGGACTATTTAATAAATTAACCCGCCCGCTAGTTAATGCGTTAAGCTGTGTGTTATCAAAAGTCCAAGTTGCTTCTTGTGACCCTCTAACAACATTGCCTGATGGATCCACGCATAAGTTAGCTACCGTATCATCGGTTGCTGGTTGAAAGTTTTGAATAGGGCTTAAAGCTGTCGCACCAGTTGAGCGAGACACTGCGGTGAGATCATTAAAGACGTTAGTGCGAATTGATGTTTTATTTGCTGATCGCAGCAACAAATCTACATCTGTAGAAACCGTTATATCTGACATAATTATTGTGGTCTAGTGTATGTAAAATTTTAAAAATTTAAGCAGGACAAACAAAGCCTTCGCATGGTCTAAGATATTTAAAATTTGCCCCTGGTTGCAGAAAAGTAAAACCGCTATAGTCGCTTCTTAAATAAGAATAAGGAACATACGGAATTTGACTTGTTGACCGATCACGGAGCAACGCAAGTTTTAAACCTAAAAACATATTATAATGAAAATTTTAAACTTAAAGACATATTAGTTTAGAATCGGTGCAATGCAACTAAACCACCGCTAACAGACACGCCTGTAAATTCTCCATAAAGGACAGTGCCTGCGGTAAAAGAAGTTAACAAGAGTGCTGGGTTAGTAACTTTGCTAGTTGTAACTACATCCAAAGTAGAATCTTTAAGGAACTGTATTGCTCCAAAAGTTCCAGCAGGAGAGCTAGATGCAGAATTAATTATCGCAGAACCTGCGGAACTAAATTCTAGCGTTTGATTTTTTGAACTATTCATTTTATTATCGGGATTGTCTGTTTACGTAAGTTGAAATTCTTTTTCCAACAGTGTTATTATTGGTGAGTAATTCTAGTTTAGATAATTCTATATCTAAATATTTTTCTCCTATTTGCTCTTCTATTAAAGCTTTTTCCGTTTGACCGTCCATTCTTAGAAAGTCGGCATAAGAATTGTGAGCTATGTAATAAAAAAATTCTTGAGGGACGGATCTAGTTGCTGAAGAACTTGAATATCCTAGAACTGGAGTAAACTCCGTTTTGTATGTCACATATACATCGCCAGTCTGGTTTGTGCCTCCGGCTTGGTTTATAATATGAGCACCAGAAAAATCTACATAAAAGTCGTATTCTATTTCTGAATTTCTTTCAAAGGGTTTATTTCTATGTATGCGTAAAAATTGACCAATCCTTGCCTTTGATCCTTCCGAAACTGGAACAATTCCATTAGTAGCAGTTCTAGCTTCTCCAACTACTAAATATCTGGGCCAAGTTTCTGTGACTTCAAATGCTTCATAAAACCGACGATTTATAAAATTACGAATGTAATTAGTTTCTTCTGTGGTAAATTCATTTACACCAGCCAGAGACTTTATTAAATCAAATAAATCAGTATATGATCTGTTTTGCATTATACTTTGTTGGGGCTAAGATCGCTAAATGTCTTGTTGTAATACTTTAAAAATTCTTTTGAATGAACGTGCTCTTGCCCGTATTTTTTAATCATTCTGAAATAGTCCCTTGAAGGGATTGTTGCTACGCATTTACCAAGAACTGGGTGCGTTTTGCCTCGCTCTTGGGTCGCTTCTTTCCGAGCAATGTTCGACCGTTTGGATTCAAAGTGTTTTTCTTCTTTGAAATTCCTTTTAATTTCATCAACAAAAGCAGCATCAATTGCTTCTTGTGTGATTTCGCTAGGCTTGGTAATTATTTCCATAATAAAAAGGCGGGGGGCTTTCGCCCCCCAACCAGAATTATTTAAGCTTGTCCGCGAATGATACCGTGAGCCTGTGGGTGATAAACACCGAGGGTCAAAGCACAATCCACAATACCACGCTCACCACCACCAAGATTTGGTAGACGAGAAGTTCCCATTGGGATCAGCTCGTGAACACCGTAGTATTCAGGGTTTACGAGGAAGCCAGAACCCTTGTTTGTTGCAGTGCCAAAATCGGGCATGCAGACAGGGTTACCATTAATGATTGACACGATACCGTGATCGCTTTGATAAAGCTCAACAGAGAGCTTGATCTGGGCAGATCCACCTTCGTAGTTTACATCACGGATGCTAGTTTCACCAGCGGGCTGTAGGCGAGCAAAGTCACTTACAGTGCGGCGAAGACCAGTGTTGGCAACGAGGCTAAGATTGTTAACAGAACCATTTACTTCAAATACAGAAGTAATAAGGTCGTTAAACGCAGTCTCGTTAAACGCTGCAGCAGTATCTTGAGCTTGGCTATAAACGCTACCTTCGGGCGTTTCAAAGCCAGCAGGAACTCCAACGCCAACCGCAGGAGCGGCATCAATGTAAGAAGCAAGACCATTCATCTTGTAAGGAGTTGCGACTCCACCAACAGCTCCAGCAGCTTGTTGTTTTACATTTTGAGAACATAGAGTTTTCTCTACGTCACGCTTGAGTTCACGAATAGCTTTAGCTTCAGCTTGTGCAATCTTAGCAGGGCCTACAGAATCAACAGCTTCTTGAAGCTCAGATACCTTGTAGTCACGACGGAACTTTTGAGTGAAGTTACCCATGCGAGCACGACCAGCAAACTGGTCAGTGAATGCGGTAACATCAGCACCCTCGTCAATACCATCTGTGTTTGGTAAGGCGAGGACATCTACTGTCCATTCTGTGTCAGTTGCGGATGCCTTCTTTTTAGAGGCAGAGGAAAGAATCGGAGTTTCTTCAGGTGCGAGGATAGTCAAGACATCAGTCAAGTCTTCGCGATTGGAAACTGCAGACCCCGGATTTGTTGTATCATATGTGTTTGAGAATGACATAATTTTATCGGTTTTGTAGTTGTAGGGTTCTTAATTTGATGAAGTCGCTGCTGTCTCCAGTGTTTTTGAATTGTGAGTGATAAGCTTTTGCTTTCTTTTTTGCACTAGGTCTTGCTGGCGTTGCAGCGGTTGACCCGGCTTTGGGTGGACTTAGCGAAGCTGTTTGTTTCGCTGGTTCACTGTTTGTAGGTAACACTTTTCGTCCATATAGACTGTTAGCGGCATGAGCCAATAAATATGGCAATTGCGCTTTCATGTCTGGACTAGCTGACTTGAATGACTTTGCCAAACGAGGATCTCGGATCATAGCATTATATTTTTTGCTTACATCGTTATTTTGATCTCTCATCCAGGGAAGTTCTTCAACTGCCTTTCGTGCAAATCCTTGTCTCATTTGAACGCCTTGAGCTTCATCCCTAATAGTATTATACTGCATAGGAAGATGTTTTGCCTTAGACTTTCTTGCATTTTTTAATGCGTTTCTAACATCTTTTTTGGTATAATCTTTACCTTCGACGCTAGTAACAACATCAGCTGCCGAGTAATCATCTGAATCAAACAGGACTTCTTCAGCCCATTCAATTACTTCAGAAAGCTCTTTAGATTTTGCATTGAGTGCTTTTGGATCTTTTATGTCTTTATACGGATTTGCTTGGATATCTTCTTCAGAATATTGAACCTTCTTGCGAGTGGATAATTGTTTTTCTAATTTAAAAACTTTTTCCTCCGCAGCTTTGCGCTTGGCAGTAAGTTCGCCAAACCTAGCTACTGCTCGAGAGTTTATCTTTGTTGATAGATCCTTTAATTCCGATTCGGACAACTTGTCCAAGTCTGTTACCTGAGAAAGAACATCTGGTTGCTTCTGTGGCACTGCCTTAGCTGTTTGCTCAGGCTGAGCTTCAGAATTACCTTCTGTTTTTGTTTCACCCTCTAATCGTTTCTCAATAAAATCTTTTTGAGAAATATTAGATGATTCATTAACTGTAGTTGACGCTGTATTTTCAACGGAATCAGCGGTCTCCGTTTTGACTTCATTTTGCATATTGTTTCCACTCTTTTACGCTGAGCGATAGCGATATTTATATATTAACATACGTATCAACCCCCTAAACTTGGGTGTTGATATTACGTATAGAATCTTTATAGTCACACATCTCTAAAAGCTGATCGTAGGACAAGACCCTCCCAGATATTTGTTGCACCTTGTGTGGCTCTGCATCGTGAAGATCTGCAATCTGCTCGTCCTTGAGGACTTCTACAAACTGGAGGAATCTTACAAATGCACTATGGGTCTTGAGAGTGCTGATGTCGGTTTCTATATCAGTCATCTAATTCTTGGGCGTATTTTCTTAGAGCATCGACAACTCGATCCATGCGCGGTTTTATCCCGCTATCTTCGTCCAGATAGGCATCAACATTTTTAGTAAATTCGTCTGCTGCTCCTTCAAAATTGCCCTCATTAATGAGTGTCAAAGTGTTTGGACTTACTTGGATTAAACCCCGGTATGCTGAATTTACTAATTCCATTTTTAAGTAAAATGGGAAAGAATCAAAATCTCCTATTTTGTCCCTAACTTTTTTGTTTGCGTCGTCAATGTCTACTTTAAGCAATTCAATAGCCTCTTCCTCAGTAATACCATTGTCATACGTGCCAGCCGCTTCTTCTTCTGCTGTAATCTTGTGACCATAGGCAACTATAGTTTCATCCTTGTCTATTACGTGAGGATACCACTTGTTGTCTTCTTCATTTTTACCAGCCCCAATGCTGTTTTCTAACTCTTTGAGAATATCCATTTGGGAATCTAACTCATCTCCCTCGTAGTATTGACTAGACGACTCTTCTTCGGATTCTTCTTCGTCTTCAACAAAATCAGAATACATGATGATGTCTAAACTTTCATCTTCTTCATCCTCAATTTCTTCTACTTCTACTTCTTCAAGTGGAAAATTTTCTATGTCTTCTTCATCAAGTGGAATACTTTCAACTTCTGTTTCCTCAAGTGGCATACGCTCAAACATCGAGGCTTCTCGACTTTTGGCATATTGTTCCGTGCTCATTGATTTGGAAGGCACTGGGATGACTCCCTCGTCTTCAATATCAAGCATTTCCATGATTTTATCAACATCTTCTTGCGGGAAAAGTTTCATGATCTTTTCCATTTCTTCTGGTGTTATACTCATATTATTCAGCGTTAACGGGAGCAGTACTAGCCCCGCCCATTTGAGCGGGTGCAGTCCCAAGTTTACCAATTTCAGCGTTTTCAGCTTGTTGCATTTGGAATTGATATTGTTGTGCATACTTCTCAAGCCTTGCCTTAAATGCTTCGTCCTCTTGCAATCTTTGCATAATATCAGGTTGCATAGTGTATTGCTGGATTATCTGCATTGAAACTTGAGCACCGTTAGGACGAGCGTTGAGCTCTATACCTGCGTATATCTTAGCTAGATCGTCTGTAACATTCTTTTGTGCGTCCTCAGCAGCGTCCTCAGCTGGATTAATAGCACCGTCGGCTAATACGGGATCAATAGATGCCGCAGCTAACTCTAGTAACCTGTCGATGTTAATTCTTCCATTTCGATCAAGGCTTGTTAGATTAATCATTTGACCTAATCTCTTTTCTTGAGTCTCTGGATCTGAATTAAGAACGTCGTAAGTTACAAAAATATCAAAGTTTTCGTCAGGATCTCCTTTGTCTAGAGTCATCTCTTCCGAAACTCCTGTTACCCTAAAGAATATTGAGTCAGGGCCAAATCTTTGGAAACACCTGTAAGCTTGGCGCAAGACTTCTGCCGAGTGACTTAGGAATTTGTCTACTAAGAATTGTTTCCTTACTTGACCCATGTTTGACTCGTCTAATCCAATTAGTCGGTCTGCTTGCTCTTGAAGGGTTTGTTCAATTTCAACAGAGCCAATCGGAGCAGGAGGACTTGGAGCAAACTCAATATCCCCTTTCCTGCGGTAAGGAATGAATCGACCCGGACCATACTCGCGAGGTGCTTGACCTTTTGGGTGCATGAGTGGAGGTAGAGTCGCCCAACTATTTCTGTCGATTCGAGAATCTCTTTCAATTTTAATTTGATCTTGGATGCCTCGAAGGAGGTAAGATACCGTAGGGGTATCATATAGACGTTTGCTATCTTCTGATAGGCGAGTGACAACAACTGGGTAATCTTCATATCCATTTAATAATTCAAATTTTGCATAAGGTTGAACACTTTCTCCGTTTATAGAGCTTAGATTTCTGTGAAAAATAGTTTCGTAAATTCCTTCAGATCCATCTTCTGGGTCAATTAGCCTTTGATAGCCATGAATAATTTCAATAAGCTCACTGGCAGTTTCTGTAGAGCTATTTATAGCTATATTAGAAGCTGGGGTGCTAGAGCTATCTTGTTCAATAGTATCCCCGGAGACACCCCGATAGTGGTTAACTACGTAATCTACAAAGTCTTCATCCCAACCGTCGGTAATTACTTTATTTTCTAATTCTTGTGCAGTGTAAAATGTTCTCCAGAAACAAAATGGCGCACGTTGCGGATCTGTTACGTAAGAAGGAAAAAAGAAATCTCCGTCGGGTGAAAGTGTTTTAATGTCAGGAGCATCTATTTGCTGACGAACGATAGGAAGTTCCGCTTCCCCCTCTTTCATTAATTTTTTTATAGCAACTTTAGCTTTTTTGTCAGTTACTCCTGGGAATAAAGTTTTTAACAAGTTTATTGTGTCTTCTTCCCCAAAACCCTGAGCTAATGCTTCAGCTAGATCAGGTGCAATTTCTGCTATTTGGTCAAGTGTAAGACGCTGTAAGAACCTTCGGTCTTCACGTTGCCATCCTACGTATGTAATTAGTATCCCTCGCTCTAACAAATAGTTAGCACCAAGCTCCATTTCCCTTTGGAAACGAGGGATATATCCAGACGAAACCATCCATTTAAGGAAGCTGGATACGACTTTAGCCTTAGCCAAGTCGTCTATCGCTACAGGAAACGCCCGAATGTTTGCTCGGGCAAGCGATGAAACAAATAAAGATACTAGACGAGTAATGCGCTCATCAATAACATGGCTTTCCATGTCGGATGCGCCTTCCCAAGGAAACGCATCAGCTCCGTGCTTGCGGAGGTCTCGGCTCTTGCCGGGCCAGAAGTTTCGACGGTCATCATAACTAGTTCTGCAAAGATCAAAGTATGCACTTAGCTCAGATGTTGTTCTTTCGTATGCAGAAATGAGTGTGCCTATGCTAGGCTCCTTTCCCACGTAAGTTAAATCTTCTTCGTATGTTTCGTTTTCCATGGACAATTAAGATAATTATAACATACCTAGCAAGAGCTCTAGGACTAATCCAAACATTGTAACAATATTGTCTATCGTTTCAGTCATCCTTTAGGTGGTTTAACCATTTTATATCGAATTTCTTCGCCTATGGAGTCCATCTGAACGTATATGTATTTTGACAACATTCCCTTCTGCTGCCCTAATGTAATCTTAACTATTACATTTTTACAAATGTCCTTTAAGTTAACCATTACAAATAATGGGTTAGGGCAAAGACGGCTAACTCTTCCCCTATAAATAACGGGTATATGCACTATGGAGTCCATAGCTATTTGACCAGCTTCGCTGATCCACATGCCTTTACCTTTACCGCTAAGCATGTCTTCTTCTAGATTGTTAAAAGCAATATCTTTAGCTTCCTCGAAAGAAATGCCAAAATCATCTGCTATTTCTGTTAATCGTTTTTTCATTAGTATCCTCCTGATCCTACCTTGGTTGATTCAAGGCTGTTGTTTGTGAAATGGTCTGGCCCGAGCCCTCCGTTGACCATTCTTAAATATCTGATTAAATCAAAGAAATCCTTTAAAGCTTCGTCTGATTTACCTTTTGATTGATAGTTGATTAGTGAATCAATTAAATTACCGCACTCACTACTAATATAACATCTAGGTCGATTCACTAGGTCTATGTCATTATCTTCGTTGTATTCAAACCACTCGTCTAGTGCTACAATGCCATCTTTTTCCATCATCCCAGAGCTAGGAATGAAATCCATACCGCAGTCAGAGAAAGATTGGAATAAGTCTACGTTGTTTTCGTTCTCTCTGGCAAAATACCTAGAGTCACCAACTCTTTCGTGAGCCACTACGCCCATATCTTGCTCTATCTCTTTAAATAAGTCTGCGTAGCCCTTTACGTCGTGACCTATCTTCTTGGATGCCGGCCCATACTTCCACTTTGGATCTCCAAAGGTAGCCCATTCTCCGTAGCTATCCCTATCAGGCCACTCTTTTACGATGTATATGTAGCCTTGAGCGTCTACCGCAGCCCACAAAGATACAAAGTTTCTTGCGCCAGCAGGGTCAACTACTTGATAAATAGTATATTTTTGCCTGTTCCTAATGTCAGGCAATTTTTCACCGTATTTGTTGGGCTCTTCCGTAAGGACGTTTACGGTGGTGCTAAACTTCGGTAATAGGGCTGTGATGCTTCTTACAGGGTATCCATAGGCACGGACAAGGATCTGCTCCTCTGACCTGCCCTTTAGGTCTTTCTTAATACGCTCATAGCCACCAAAAGGGTTCTCGTCCGAATGCAGATAAACAATAGCAGCATCTCGATTTGGGCTATACTGCTTTACTGGTAGCCTTCTGTTGCTTAGCAACTCGGCTTGTCGAGTCTCCAGGGTCTCTGCTCCCTTAGCGTAATCGCCTATAAATGGGGTATATCCATCAATAGGAGTAAACCCAATAAGCATTGAGCTATCTCTGGTAGCAAGACGAAAGCGCAGGGTGTCAACCAAGGTTGCATCCCCCAGGTATTCATCGAGCCAAGCACCAACATTGAATCCAGTCGGCTTGGAAAAGCCAAACTCAAAACCTTCAAGTATGCTTTGGTTGTTACTAAATTGTGTATATGTTTTAAAATCAACACGGGTTCTGGTGTCAGGAAAGATAAAAGATTTGGCTGTGAAGCCATTCTGCATAGAATAATTAATGTATCCTTCGATGCCCTTGGTCTTCTTCTTGAACTCCCTTGGCATCATTTCCCAGATTGCAGCCTGTTGCACCTTGATAGAGGTGTCTTCGTTTTGGCTAAAGCATACGATGTGTCCATCCATACTCTCTGTAACCGCCTGCATTATTATCTTAGCGCAGCCAGTAGTTTTGCCAGATCTATTACCACCTAGGGCTAAGACCTCATTATAATTAGACATCCCCCATTTGATCCTGTTCCATCCATCTAGGTCAAAACCATGCTTTAAGGGCTCATTGGCAGCACTTACAATAGCTTCCTCGTGAGACTTATGCCACTTAAGCAGCTCCTCCGAGCCTTCTTTAGTCTCGGTAAGTCTTACAATCTCTTCGTCAGTTGGGGGACTGAGAAGAGGATGATGGGTGAAATCAATCATTTATAATGTTACCGACCCGGGCATAGCCAGCCATGTCTACCCAGTTATCGCGCTTGTTGGCGTTCATCTGACGGGTAATCTTTAGTGCTACCATAGCTAATGCTACCTGGTTTGGCGTTATTTCCTTCTCAAAGATGACTGACCACATAGTTGATACTCGGTCGAACTCGACCTTGCAGTCACCGTATTCTTCGTTTCTTGCACCCTTGGTTATCTCTAACGCTTCTTCTAGTATATCTTTGCTCATAGTTTTATTACGGAACCTCCATCGTCATCATCATCTTCGTCATCCCAGATGATGTCCATGTCGTCTGCACTGTCTTCAATAAGGTCTTTTGCTCTGTCTATGAGCATAATAGCAACCATCCAGTTGTTGTAGTCCCAGATAAGGTTGCCTTCCCTGTCTATTGCTATGACAGCATAGTTATCAAAATGCTCTGATAACCTGTTCTTTATGTAATTTAAAGACTTATTCCCCATCTTGTTCATCTATTATATCGGCTTTCTTGATCCTAGATAACACCTGTTCTCTTAGTTTCTGGGCATCCTCAATGGTAGCTACCTTGCGCTCCTCAGTTATGACTGTGGCATCGCCACGAGAGGTAGAGGCTTCTCTGTGTGCGTTTGTTAGGGCTATAGACAGATCCTTGAGATCCTTGAATGATGCCTCGATGTCACCTTCCTCTAAACGTTTACGCAACTTACCTACTAAATCCTCAGTAAGAGAGCTGAGATTGACGTAGTTACGACCCGATAGCTTACCCCCAAGCTCCCGGAACTTGCCCTTGTGGTCTGCGTAATCGACCAAAGTGTTGATAACTGTCTCCCGATCAAAGCCATGCTTCTTAACCATAGCTGTCTGAGATACGCCAGTGCCATACAGATAGAGGATATTAGCCACTTTTTCGGGGTCATACCTGCTCAAGCTCTTGATTTGTTGCGCTTCTTTATGATAGGCAACATCTTG
>JGI24523J20078_1000271_pt1 | contig 11339 bp, 16 predicted proteins | sample LinPmetageLP48_FD_20078 | JGI IMG/M metagenome (IMG submission 20078) | reverse complement strand
GTAATGTTGTCTTTAGGAATACGTTTTGTTTTAGAACTAACGAATCGACCAGTTCCTTTAACGAACGATAAAACCATAGAAGATTTAGCAGGATCAGGATCAAACACAAACTTATCTACAGTTACTAAACTGTGTTCTGTTAGCCTTATGGTAGTATCATCTCTAAAGGTAACACCCATTCTGCCGTTAGCAGTCTCTAGTTTATCCATAGAGTTAAGAGAAAAATCAATTACGCTTTCGTATGGCTTGTCTCTTACTACTCTTGTGTGTCCTTTTAATTCTGTAATGCTTCCTATATCAACATCCAACGCTTGTGCCTTGATCGTTTTGGTTGACACAAACAGTACCGCTGTTACCAGAAGAAGTAATTTTAAGCCAATCGTTATCTTGTGTCGAAGCTTGATCAACTGTAAAGGCTCTTGAGTCTCCAGAGTGTGTAAGGTGGAAGTATCCGCCTGCATAACCGTCTCCATCATAGTTTACTGTGTTGCTGTCACCATCTATATTCATGTAGTTTGTAGCTCCATCTACATCTATGTCAGCATTAATTGTGTTTGACGAACCTTGTACTGTCCAATCTAAATCCGTACCACTAGCTAATGCTGTAGTAGCTAGGTCAAGAGTAAACGTGTTGGTGCTGCCTGTAACTTGTACATTAACATTAGAGTTATCTGCACCATAAGCATTAGTGGGGTCCATCTTAGAAGTAAACGTGTTGGTATCACCATCAAAGTTAAAGTAACCTGTATAGCTATCAGCATACATATCACCTAAGAACTTGTTAGCATTACCTATCTGGTTTATATCCAGTGTCATAGATGTGCCGTCAAGATCCAGTGCTGTCATTGAGCCTGCTGCGGCTAACAGTCCTCCGATAATGTTACCACTACCAAGTTGCTCTAAATCTATGCTTGCTGTTACACCCACTTGATCTACAAAGATCTCGTTGTCGTCTGCAACGGCTACACAACAAACTAATATTAAACTAAGTAATTTCTTCATATTCCCAATACCCTTTTTCAATACCTATTTTTACAAGTTGTAATATGCCCGCTTCTATGCTTTTTTGTAGGGCAATTGAAGAACTTTCGGTTTCTGTTACTCCACCTTCAACTTCTACCAACTGTGCGCCTTCCTCTATAAATCTAAAGATATCTTGCGATACGCTAACTGAAAGGATTGTTTTTGAAACAAGCACTTCAACTAATATTTCTCCTGTAGAAACTGAAACTAACCGCAAACTAACCGTCATTAAATTTTCTACGTATTGCTTAGAAGAACCTATTCCTAACCATCTAGCTCCCGCACCGCCACTTTTTGTGCTTGTATCATAACTCAATACACCACCTTGAATCAAAAGTCCAGCAAAAAGCAAAGGTTTTACCGCAGTTTCTTCTTCAAAAGATTCGCGTGTTGATCTTATAATTTGACGTTCTTTAGTAAGTGAATCTAAACCAACTCTTTCAGTTACTCTAAAAAATTTACCATTTGCTGTATGTTTTAAAGCACGAATTAAATACGCTTCTGGGGCCTGAGTTATTGCGGTACTAAATAGTGCAAACTGGCCGTTACTTTTTCGTTGACCGGTGTAATCCATAAAACTATTTGGATAAATAGCTATTATTGGTTTTCTTTTTGCAGGAGGTAAATTTTTTAATTCAATAGACTGTAGATCAACTATAGAAGATTTTTTAATGACAGCGTTTGGTATACCGCTACCGTTTAGTACGTTTTTAGATGCGCAACTAGAAAGTAAAATCGCCAATAGGAACAGTAATATTGGTTGTACCGCCTGTTTCATCCGTAATTGTAAGCGTAATTGTTTCATTTTCAACAATATACTCAATCGTGTTTCCCTCTAGTTCTAGTTTTCCTGACTTTTGTGGTGTTTCCCCAAATAACTGCTCTACCATTTGCCTAGATAGCTGTGCATAAATTCTACTTTCTAAATTTCTTATAAACCTAGCAAGTGTTGTGTTATCCGCATCCCTAGCTAATTCATCTTGATAGGCCTCTATTTCATCTTTTAACGCTTGTTTTCTACTGGATTCTTGTGAATCAATTGTTAAGTAATGTGAAGAAGTGTTAAGACCTGAAAAACTAGGATTTTTAAATTTAAACGATAACGTGTCTGCGTTACTGTTAACGCTAAGTAACAATAAAAGCAAAGCTACGTAACAATAAATTATAAGTAAAAACGTTAAACTACTTTTCATTTTTATTCTTCAGTTTTTTTTCTTCTTTTAATTCCAATACCGTATTTACCTTTTGTTGTAATCGTATCATATCTTGATCTAACAAGCGTAATTGATCTGTAAGCCTTATAATAGTTACTTTCATTTCTTGAACTGCAGGATCAATTTTATTGGTAATGGTTTGCCAAACAAAATAAACAAAGTAACCAAGCCCTACTACCATTACTACAGGAAAACCAAATTCGGATACAATTGATACAATATCCATTAATCCCGCCTTGCATCTATGGTACCGTCTTCAACAAAATTTTCTGCTCTGGCTATACGTTCCAGGTCAGGAGAAAGACCCAAAGCACTACTAACGCTAGTGTCTATACGAATCATATCGTTATTCATAGTAGATGCTCTGGTTATGAGCATTTTTGAGATAGCCTGTACAGTTTGTATTTCGCTTACCAAACCATCCATTAATTGCTTCATTACTAAAAATATAAAGTAAGCCATCACCAAACCGCCAGCAACTGGCAGACCTAATTCAGCTATTAATGTAAAACCCTGTTCCATTTGCTTAGACTTTCCTCTGCAATAACCATATCAAGTACACCTATTACAGATACCTCATAGTGTTCTGCTTGACGTTCTGCGTCCTCGTAATTTTTAGCTATTATTTTAGGCCCTTCATAGCTTCTACCGTCATAATTAAATTCAGTAAGATAAATTTGCATTTAATCTTCTCCTTTGAATTTTTTTGACTGACCGGATGTTCCGGCATAGATACCAAAGACGGCAGCCATAGCACCAGTTACAACTGAGACTAATCCAGCTTGTTCTAGGTTAGGTTCCGGTATTGTCATAAACCAAGTAACTACCTTATAAAGCAATACAATATAAACCGTAACAAAAGCTCTGGGAAAGATACGCCAAGCATCTACAGTTTTTGCTAGATGAATCCATTTATAAAAAGGATTGCTACTAGAGTTTACTGCATTGGTATCAACTTCCAGTTCTATCTGAACTTTCTTTTTTTCCACAGTTATTTTCTTCTGCCCATACTTTGGTGGTATTCCTTAAAAATAGACTGCATCATATCCCTAGGATCGGCTACTTTGGTTGTGTTTTGACCACTTCTTGCACTCTTTGGTATTGTTATTTTAAAGCCACCCTTTACTGTTCCTTTTCGTGGTTCTTTCCTGACTGCGACTATTTTTTTGGTTACTGCGCCACCCGATGCCTTCCTAGCGGTTTTTGCCGCAAGTTTAAAATCAGCGGCTGTCGGAGCACCTTTTGCCCCCTTCTTGCGCATTTTTCTACCTTCCTGACGTTTTTTATTTATGTTGTAGTAAAGACCCCTACCAGCCATATCTTTCTCCTATTACCATTTAACTCTGTTAGCCCAATAAGCTGCAGACATTTTGCCTTTAGCTATGTTTTTGCCATGACGAGCTTTAAATGATTTTCTACGCATTTTTTGTTTACGTGACTCGCCTTGCTTTGGTTTACCTGCCGTACTAACGCCCTGTTGTCCAAAACGTATAGTTTTAACTTTGCTGCCTTCTTTAGCGACAACAACATGTGATTTCTTAGGGTGGCTAGGAGTACGTTTTGGTTTGTTGTAACCACTAACTCCAGCGCGTTCTAACCTGCTATCTTTTGCGGCCATATTAACAGCTTTTAAAACTGCCCCCACGCAAAGCAGAACGCATCCCTTTTTTCTTACCTGAAATCATAATACCGTTTTCTGTGTCAGGAGCTTTTGATTCAACCATAGTTGAATAAGGAATAGAGCCTTGTCCATCTATTATTAATTTAGATACAGGTTTAGGTGCATCTTCTCCAGGACCGCTAATGATGTGTACTTTACTCATAATATTTACCTTTTTTATTTAATAACTTTTCCGTGACCTCTAACAGCAAGACCGCAAGATTTTTTTGAATTCACTGAGCCGCCTTTGTTAAATTTTTCATAATCCTTACTGTTAAATTTCCTACCCTTTGAAGTTAAATCAGACTTAACTTCCCTGGTTAAATTTTCTTTCTTTTTTAATAAAGCGTTTGTAGCGCCTTTACCGCGGTCTGCTACTATCTCTGCATTAACTTTACTTAATTGTTTTTCTTTAAAAGACCGTTGAACAGCGGGTTTATCTGCTACAAATGTTCCGGCTTTTTTTTGTGCCGCTTTCTTCTTTCTCTCGGCCGCCATAGTTTTAGCAAGACGAGCCAATGCTTCTGCAATAGTCTTAGAAGGCACTACTGGTTCCTTTGCTTCATCATTTCGCGTTCTTGCGCTGCTTGTATTCTAGCTGCAGTTTGACGTTCTTGACTTGCAATACGTTGTTGGAACTCAGTAGACCGTTGCCCTAAACGTTCTCTATCAAATTTAAGTTCTTGTTGGTCGTTAGATAAATTACCCTGAACTTGTTGTTCTTTAATAGCTAACTCTTGTTGTTTAAGACCAATTAAAGGATCAGGTTTTTCTTGACCACCACCGGCTAGTTGCTGACTTAACGCTTTAACTTCTTGCATACCCTGTGCAATAAATTGTGCTTTTAATGCTTCAAACTCCATGCTTCTAGGCGGCTCTACTTCGCCACCGTTAGCCATTGTTTGTGGCGGCATCATGTTTTGCGGAGCCGCTTGTTGAATACCGTTTAAAGGTTGTTGTTGCGGAGCCATCTGTTGCTGTTGCATAGCCGCTTCCGCTTTTTCTTCGGCTTGAATTTTAACATGTTCCATTATATGTTTTTGTAAATCCATAGCTAGTTTTGGCATTTGTGCAATCATAGGCGAACTTCCAAAAATAAGGTGAGCGGTGATGTGTGCTTGATGGTCTTGACCTTTAAATACTTTTAACGGTACACCTTCCATAGAATCAATATTCTCTTGTGCTGGATCCCGCGGTTCCGCTTTATCGGTTGTATGTGAAACTAAAATTTTGTCCACATCCCGTACACCTAACGCTTCATACATGCGACGATATACTTCAGGAATATTATGTATTTCAGGAGCTTGCATAGCTAACTGCATTTCTGTTTGAGCTACAGCTATACGTTGTGCTTGAGAAAATGTGTTGGGATTAGAGACCGGCATAATATCTACACGATTATCAAAATCCATACGTTTTACAGATTGGTCTGCACCCGCCACACTATACGGGTATTCTTCTGGTAAGTAATCGGACATAACTTTAGAGAGAAGCTTAAACTCGACACGCATAGCATAATGCAGGCGTTTATGAATGGCGCTCATTACTCGAGTACCCTGCTCTAACATAGCGATAGTAGTACCTACCGGAGCATTTTGATTACCATCACCTACTTTTAAATCAGTAATAGTGGCAAAACGTTGAGCGGCATCTACTACAAAACCCAGTAGTTGGAACAAAGTTTGATCCGGACCTTTAAATGGCAACGCCATTAAGCTATCACGAATCGCGCCACCCGGAGCGTCTACATCTCGGAACTCGCCCGGTTGTAGTGGCTCATTATCGTCCCTAATTCTTAGACCGCGGGCTTTAAAACCAGCCGGTAAATTAGATAGTGTCCCAGCATCAATTAACTGCCTTAAAGCAGCGGTTGCGGTACGAGACAATCCACCGATAGTGTGGATTAAACCAAGTCCGTAGAAACCAAAGCCTGGGAGAAACTTGTAGTGTATAAAGTATTGTATTTTGCGTTTAAGTTCGTCTTCCTCACGATAGTTCCTACGAATAGAGAGCACCTGACCATTGTCTTCACTAACGGTGACAATGTACGGTATTTTAATACCGGTAGCTTCGCCATCCTCGTCAGTTTCTTCAAAGCCGGGTAAATCTAAATCAACGTGACACTCTAACAAAGTACAATCATAGTCAATGTTAGAGGGCTGTGTCCCGTTAATGCTGTCCATTTCAGCGCTAACACTATCTGTATCGTCTTGAGCAGGGATAACAGGAATGTCGCGGTAAAATCCAGACAATTGTTTTTTGCGTAAGTCATTCAAAGACATACGTACTACGTGCGTAATGTTAGGGCACGTTTCTAAGTCATTAGCTTCATACGGTACAATTAAATTTTCAGCCGGAATAAACTTACAGACCGCTCGGTCTAAACCTTCGTCGTAATAAACTTTCTTAAAAGTAGATCCTGCCAGTGGTAAATAGAATAACATCTGGTCAAACTCAGGCGTGTATTCCTCCATTACATCAGTAATGTAGTAATTCATAAAATCACGTACACGTACTGCTTGGTCTTCTTTAGCGTGAGTCGGAGCGCCTAATACTACTGTTCTAACCGGACCACTGGGCGGTAATAATTCATTAAATGCTTGGGCCTGAAACTGCACAGCAGCTTCGGCTAAAATAGGGTGAGTTACACCCGTAGCGCCACGAAACGGTTCAGTTCGGTCTTCGTATTTAAAGCCAAGTAACTCCAAACCTTTAGAGTAGGCTTCTTCCCAATCAGACCGAGATGCTTTGTTAGATTCATACTCAGATAATAAGTCACCCGCAATAGAACCTAATTCCCGATCATCCATGTCTTCAGCAAGATTATCATAAAAGTTTTCTGACTCGCGAGCCGTGGACATCGGGTCAAAATCTAACGTTACGCCACCGTCGTCTTCTTCTATAATTTCAATGTCTTCTGGCATGTCCATAGGAACATCGCTAATTAAAGCTTCAATTTCTAATTCTTCTACTATTTCTCCATCAGGGGCCATGCCTTGACGTTCTACTAAAGAAGCTATCGGTTTATCTTCATCTGCCATTTAAAATACCTTTAATAATTAGGGTACAAACTCATAACGCCGCCACCATTTGCTTTTCTTGCAGCACCGCCCCCACCACTGCGACCACTAAAATCAATAGGAGCTACGTTGGGCACTTCATAAGTATTAGGGTTAGGCATAGGGGGTCTTGCCATTGCACTCATAATAGCGTTAAATCTCATTGGATCACTTTTTTGTAATTCATCCATATTTAATGGCGCAGAATCAGCAGCTATGCCCATGTTGGGCGTAGCACCCATAGGACCCATGTATGGAGATGCTGCTAAAATTGCGGCTATACCTTCCGGACTGTAATCTTGTGTTGCTGCTATAGCTGGATCATAGTTACTAAACACCGGCGATTGTACTCCAGCATTCATTAAAGCCGTTCCTTCGTACGGACTAACAATGCCTAGCTCTATTAAAGACTTACCGCTAACGCCGGTTGTTTCCCCGGCTAACATACGGTTATAGTCTTCTCTAAGATTGGCTGGATCGCCGTATTGAGTTGCTGTCCCTGTTCGAGCTTCATAGTCCATCCTATTTTGATCCAAAGCATCTCTTTCGGCTTGCAAATAAGCCTGACCTTCTTGGGATTCAGTAAAAGCATTTTTACTAGCCTCACCGCCGGGCAAGGCAGTTACTCCGCCGTACAATGTGTTGAAGGCGCTGGCTTTGTCGCGATTCATTCCCGCCGTGTCCATTGCGTTGTCAAACTGTCTTTGGTTGGCTTTAGCTAACATAGCTTCCTCACCTAAAAAAGAAGCTTCCGGATTTGGTACAAAACCCCCACCCAGTAAATCCAAAGAAGAACCTATCTGAGAGTTTGTGCCGTACATCGTGTCCGGACTGCCTACGCCTACCGGAGCGCCCTCTGCAAAAGCCGCGTTCTCATAGTCCCGCGCCCGTATAGTAGGTACCATAGTAGATGGATCTACTAAAAAATCTCCAGGGGCATAGTTTCCACCAGATAAGTTAGGGTTAAACACCCCTTGACCCGGAACAGGAGCATAAGAAGGTCCTCTAGGATCAGACAGGGCTTGTGACGGAAGGTTAAGATTAAAACTAGGTTGAGCGTTTATAGCGGGGGCGGGTGCCATACCAAATAAACCACCACCTTGTTGCAAATGAGGTAATGTTTCACGTGGAACATTTAAAGGTCCTTGGCCCGCGTAGCGAGGAAGGCCTGTTATTCCCATCATTTTAGGTCCCACCACATTGTCTCCTGAGTTTAGGTAAATATTAGTCTAACATATATTAACCGTAATACGCATTAACTTTCAAGCGTTCGCCGGCGTTCTCAAAACCCCAATCATCCGTAGGTGTTTGCACAAAATTACCTTGCCGATAACGCATTAATGCTTGAGTCATGCTGTCCACTAAATCGTCATAGCGACCATTGGGAAAAGCAGCACACTCTTCAATCATTTCGTCCGCCCAAGGTTCGTCCGGAGCCCAAACCATTCCTGCTTCAAACAAAGGGGATATAGAATGCACCCTAGAAATCTTATCGTTGCCTTTACTTGGGGTATAATTAATAACCGGTATACCCATTTGACGTAATTCTTGTGTTAACGGTGTACCGGACGCTTTTGCTTCAACAATAACTGTTTCTGGGTCCCAAAAATCGTATTGTTCTTTAGCTACGGCCTTTAATTCGGGGAAATCCCAGCGTCCTTTCTTTACATCTAACAAAATAATAGCCGGTTCACCCCCTATTTCTTGTGGATAAAACACACCCCAAGTGGTAATCGCACTGTAATCGGCTGTTTCTTTCTTAGAAAACGCGGTGTCGTAGCTTTGAATCACGTATTGTAGATTAGGTACCTCTGTCTTCTCCCATTTTTTCCACCACTCTCGTTTTAANATAGCCAAAGTTTCCGATGTTGGGTTTTGCTGGTACTGAGCGTTCCATTTATAGGGCGGTACGGACGCTTTTACGCCCATCAACTCGTCTTTTGACCAAAACTCCGGCCAACAAGGGTTTCCAGAAGGCATCAATGCCGGTAACTCTACTATTTCCCACTGATCGGCAATGGGGTCTTTAGCTTGAGCTCTAATTAATTGTCCGGTCATGTCTTTTTCTGACCACCGGGTTTGGACTAAAACAATAGAGCCGCCTGGCTGTAACCGTTGTCGAGGACCCCCTGTGTACCAGTCCCAAGCTTGGTCGAAACCGTTGTTAGATAACGCGGTTTGCTCCGAGTGCGGGTCATCAATAATAATTAAATCACCACCCCGTCCCGCTAAGTTTGAACCAACGCCCACGGCGTAGTACATCCCACCACTTTTTGTGTCCCACCGACCGGATGCTTTACTGTCTGCGGCTAGTTTTGTTTTTGGAAAAACCGTAGCGTATTCATCTGTTTCTAATAAGTTTTTAACTTTACGTCCGAAGTTAACAGCAAGTTCCGTGGTGTGCGTTGCTTGAATAATTTTCATGGCGGGATTTCTACCAATCATCCAAGCGGGAAACAAGAAACTAGCAAACTCACTTTTTGTATGTCGCGGNGGCATATTAATAATTAAACGTTTAATTTTGCCACTAGCGATGTCTTCTAGTTTTTTTGCAATAGTTTTATGGTGATTNCCTAAAATAAATTCGGGCCACATTGCTTGGACAAAATCTAAAAAATTATTTTTACTGTTCTCTACTTTTTGTAATTGAGCAAGCCGTAACTTTAAACGTAGTAATTTTGTTTCATCTTCAAAGATATTCATGGGGCAAAAACTTTAAATAATTTTTCCCACTCTACAAAAGGACCCTTAAACTCAGCAATTTCCTGGGACCCTTTTAAACCATCCATAACAAGGTTGACAGCTTCTTCGCCTTTAAAAATTAAAATACGAAAATCTTTTTCATTTATCTTTTGGTGCTTAACCAAAACCCAAACGCTGGCATGTTGGTGGCGCGTCATAAAAGCAACTTGGTGCGGACGTAAACCTACCTTATTACCATTACAAAATTTTAATTCTATTAAATGAAAATTACCTTTTTCATCACAAAGCATGACATCTGGTACACCGGGCAAGGCCCACGATTCTAATCTAGTGGGTAGTATTTGAGGCCGGGTCCGCTTCAAAGCTTCCCGGACTTGTTTCCACAGTCCCGATTCCTTCGGCGTCGCGCTCGCTGGTATTTGTTTGTTTTTCACTGGACGGGCCATAAGATTTTATTTCCTCGATAGCTTTTAATACTTCTTCTTTGCTCATTTGGTCTATGCTGCCGTGCCGAACTTCACTTTTGCTTATGTAAATATCACCCTGGGCTTGCCCTCGACGATACTCGGCTTGTACGGCTGCAGAGTAAGCTCCATTGCTTAATGCTTCATCACGAATTCTCTGTAGTTCACGAACATGTCTGCCGTACGTTACGCCAAACTTTGCATCAAGCTCATTACGGTAACGTTTAATTTCAGCAACAACATGTGGGCTTATATCTGGGTTTGTTAATTCATACGCTCTTGTGTGTGAAGAACTTACCGAGTAACCAGCATTAATTGCCGCCTCTCTTAGCGTTATGTGACCGTCGTTTGCAACCAACTCACGAACAAATAATTGTTGCTTACGTGTCAATCGAGTTTGAGCAGATAAACCCGGACGTCCATTTTTTTTAATTTTTTTCTCGGCCATTGGAAAAAAATATTAAATTTTTTTGGACCGGAAAACAAGCTAAATAAACATTAAATTATCGTCAGTTAACTCCATATCGTTTTTAACTGTACCGTTTGTACGAAACTGAGTTATAACCGCTGCTCCCTAACTACCTGTGCGTGGCTCGTAAGTCGTTGATTTATAAGCAATTTATCCATAATACAAAAAGCATGCTTCTGGGACTCTAGGTCGTGTTGCAAATACCATGATGCTTGATTGCTCGAAGGGATAGCAGATCAGGGATCGAGGATCGAGGATCGAGTCGCGCGGATCGGTGCGCACGGATCGAGGCTGGCGAACCTTGGGCCCATGCTTTGGATTATTGGGTCGGCATCACGGACCGCGAGTCAATTTGCGCGGTTCTGGGTGCGCGGTTCTGGGCGGTAGGTTTTGGATCATGCTCAAGGGTTCGAGGGCGGCTTGATTCACTGGTAAACATATAGCCCGATATTACCCACCCTAGGGGAAGGGGTGGGACAAGATCGAAGCTTAAATCGCAACCTATGCACACGTTATCCACAACTAAAAGCGGTACTGATCAAAAAACATACAAATTGAGTTAGCTAACGACAAATGGACTATTTAAAAAAATAAACCGCTAAACTAAGCCATTCAGTTTTTTAAAAGAGCAGCACAGCCAGGACTAAAACAATCCACAAGCAACCCCGCGATTTTTTAAGTTATCCCCAATTTCGAGCCGATCTAATCGAGGAGTTATCGAGCCGATCTAATCGAGGGGCTATCGAG
>JGI24523J20078_1000257_pt1 | contig 11685 bp, 13 predicted proteins | sample LinPmetageLP48_FD_20078 | JGI IMG/M metagenome (IMG submission 20078) | reverse complement strand
AGCATTGCTTGACCGCAAACCTACCCGCCTTGCCACCGTGGCAATGGCAAACAAGACAGCGCGGATTATCTGGGCCGTTTTGAGCAAGAACGAGTACTACAGACCGCACACGATCTAAACTGAGGAGAACAGAACACACGAGACAGCAAGACCATTGAAATGATGGAGCACAGTCAGCCCGTCAGCCAAGAAACCCCGTCGAATGTCAGTGGCTTCACTTGTCCGCAGACCGGTTTGGGACTTGGTTTGCGGAAACCATCCACTGCCCGGCAGGGCATTGCACAGCAATGTCCCGAGAGGGAGGGCCAGCGGCCGCGTGCGCCGCGCAAACAGGCCGGACACACGTCTGCTTCTGACCAGTGCCAAAATCAGCTTCAAATATGTCTTGCTTTGCAGCAGCTATCCACACAGGACATTGAACTCCGCTGCGCCTTACGGAATTCATACTGCTCTTTCGCTGTACAGCCCGTGAACATCTAAAATGCGCGACCAAAAAGAACATTCGTTATAGTTGCGCCAACTACTGGTTCAAAGGCCAGAAATGGATCATGCAGTAAATCGTAACAGCGTGATAGTTCGCATTGGAGCCCACTCTCAAACCTGACAAGCATCATCCTGGGTCGCTCTAACCCGCGCCGGTGTCTGCCCTGTCCAGGCACGAAACGCGCGATGGAAAGCATTGGTGTCGCGGTAGGCCAGCAGGCTGGCGACCTGTTTGACCGGCATGTCGCTATTGCGCAGGTATCTCAGCGCGAGAGATTTTCGCGTGTCGGTCAGAATGCCCTGAAACGTTACGCCCTCTGCTTGTAGTTCCCGCAGTAGCCCCGTGCGACTTCTTGACAGGCGTTCGCAAATATAGGCGATCGACGGGTCGCCGTCGCCAATGGCCCCGATCAAACAGGCACGGACGCGTTCTTGCATGCTGGTTGCCGTCGTGGCTTGCGCGAGCTGAAGGTCCTGCTCAACCGACGTCCAAAGCGCCGTATTTTCGGACACGAGAGACAGGCGCGCATCGTCAACAGCATAGATAACTTCTGGGTCACCTGTCTCTGGCATGGCACCAAACACGCCTGCCAATTCTTGTCGTTTTTCGATTGATCCTTGGAACTTCACCATTTCGGGCACAAGGCGTCGCGCGGTACACGAACACGCCTTCTCGTGAAGAAAGACGAGGATACCTGGTCCGAGGCACGCGGGGAAATCAAAGTTCTGATGCAAGAGCCGGATTGCGATACGCAAGCGACCTTTGTCATTTTTGACCGTTAGTGCAATTGGCCCAAAGATTGTTTTAAACTTTCCAAACCGTTCAAAACCACTGGCAAAACCTTTGCGGTTGTGGCAGGATTTTTTTTCCGCCTGGCTGTCACCGCCTGCCCAACCTACCAAGTCTTGAAAGCTGTGCCAGCATTCGGGCGCCTGATCCGTTTGCGTCACCCGGACGAGCCGCAGTTGGCCCTCCAGCAGTATTTGGTCGGCTCGGCAAGGCTTGCACGCCAAAGAATTGTCGCGCTCGAAGGGCTGCGTATTCAGCCCCAGTTGCGCCACCGATGGCATAGCGATTGTAAACTTGTTTGCTACCTGCAAGCCCTCTGGCGAAGGCATAGCTTCCCCCGAACCCGGCCGAGAGTGCTGGCATCATGATGTTTCCGGAAATCGCCCGAACCAAGAAAGGTGTTGCTATGATGAAACCCTTTGCCATCAGCACCATCATGAAAAATGGGAGAAGGGCCCCTATGTTCGAGGCCCCCTCTGGGTCACCAAGCTTAGCAAGAAGCGCACGAGAGACACCTGTGATCGTTGCGAACACGCCTGCGACGATGATCGGATACATCGCGAAAGAAACAAGTGCCGAAAGCCAGCGCGCGAAATAATCCTTGGTCACCTCGAACAGTGTCAAGAAGATCATCACTGGCGCAATGCCAATTAGCAGAGCGATCATGAGCCGGGACGCCACAACAATGAACGCCGCCAACCCGCCAAGAATCGAGAGCAGCAGAATCCCAAGTGTGTCAAGCAAGGCACCCGCCATCCAGTTCAGCTCGGACCCCGCAGCATTCAGATAGTCCCCGAGCGCTGCAATCAATTCGTCAAATTCCTCTGCAAAGGTACCGGACGGGCCAGGTGATCCGCCGCCGACAGAAGCCACAAGGGCCCCGGCAATGCTGTCGATTCCGTTCAGTATCGCTGAGGCAAGCGCATTGAACTGGACCCAGTTGGCCGCGAAGACCCCTATCAGTCCGACCTTCACGGCCAGCCAAAAGGCAGTTCGGCCGTCCATGGCGCGATACTGGTAGATCATGTTGATGAAGACCAGAATGACAACCAGTGTTGTGCCCAGAACCAGCAACGTGCCGACCGTTGCTGCGACCGCACCAAACTGAGTTTCGGCAGCGGTATTGAGATAGCCATCGGCCGTTTCCACGAAGTAGGTGACAACACTCATGGTGACCTACCAGTTCCCGGCGGCTTCGCAGATTGGTATGGCTTCGCGTCGAAGCTCATTTGCTTGGTGCCGGTATGCGGAAGTCGCTTCCACGATGTCCCAGTATTCAGATGAGGCGTAGCGCTCGGTGTAGACGCGTACGGCGACCTCCCAAGTCGGATACCGTACGGGACAGTCACAGCTTTGCGCGTCAACGATGCGTTTCATGCTTTCAGCTCGGTAGATCTGTTGGATCAAGAGGCGCTTGTAGGACTCGCGCACATCGATGTTCTGCATCCACTCCGGCTCGGGTGACTGTTCTGGGCAAACATCTGGACGGTTGTCGAGCGTCGGGATCAGGTTCCGCTCGGCCACACCAGCGGTTGCGCCGAGAACGACGAGCAGGCCTACAGTCGCAACGACCCGCATCATTCTGAACCTGCCTTCTTTCTTAAAGATTCTCGCTTCAGGAACGTGGTGTAGCCGTAGTCACCTGCTTCAGCTGTAATGACTTCCCACCCCTCGGCGCCGCGCGCATTCAAGGCGCTTCGCATCGCGTCGTAGTCCTTTTGCTTTTTCACCTGAAAGGACAGGATATCGTATTCGAAGGTCTTCATTGGGAAGTTCCAATCTCAGTTGCGCCGGGCAGGTAGAATTCGGTGATGCCGCGTTTGCCGTCATGGCGACCGGCCTGGATGATCACATCGATGGAGTTCTCGATGTACTGGATCATGTCGGCATAGGTCATCGGGATTTCTGTCTTGAGGGCCGCGATCGCAAGCCGCTGCACGGCCAGTTGCGGGGTTTCGGCATGGAGCGTGGTCATGGAGCCGCCATGGCCGGTGTTGATCGCTTCCAGAAAGGTCATGGCCTCTTTGCCACGCACCTCGCCCAGGATGATCCGGTCGGGGCGCATACGCAGCGTGGCGGTGAGAAGCACATCGGCGGTCTGGAATTCCGCGTCGCGATTGGCGATGAGGGTCACGGCATTGGGCTGGGTCGGCAGAAGCTCGGCGGCTTCCTCAATGGTCACGATGCGTTCCTCGGCCGGTACGTGAGAGAGGATCTTGCGCGCGGCTACGGTCTTGCCGGTGGAGGTGCCGCCCGAGACGATCATGTTGAGTTTGTTCTCGACGCAGAAGGCCAGCGCATCATCGATCAAACCCGCGGCCACCACGGCGCGCAAGGCGCGCTTTTTTTCGACGCGCAGGTCTTCGAGCTTGCGCTCTTTTCCGTAGACGAAATCGAGTGCGATGCGCTCGAGCGGTAGGCTTGAGAAGAACCGCAGGCTGATCGACATGGCCGAGAGCACGGCGGGCGGGGTGATGACCTGCGCGCGGATCGGGCGACCCTTATAGGTGATCGAGACCGAGACGATAGGGCGGTCCTTGCTCATCGTGGTATTGGCCGAGGAGGCGATCTGGTTGCCGAGGTCCCTGACCTGAACGCTCGTCAGCCTCTGGTCCAGCGCGCGCATGAAGTGATCGCCCTGGAATTCGCCCCAGCAGGTGCCATCAGGGTTGATGCAGATCTCGATGACATCGTCGCGAGCGGCGGCGTCGATCCGGTCGAGCGAGGTTTCGAGATAGCTCAGCGACATGGGCTCAGAATATCTCCAGATCGCGGTCGACCATGACCGTGACGCGTGCGCCTTGGTCGACATAGATGACGGGGCCGATGGAGAGGTAATCGCCAATGACGCTGTCCGTGGCATCTGCCAGATCATCGCCAACGTCTTCGAGAACGTCGGCGGCAGTCTCATCCTGGACCTCGGAAGCGGCGGCACTTGGTGCCGCGGAAATCAGCGAGATCAGGGCGGCCGACCCGAAACGCTCGGCGAAGCGTGTGTCTATGAGCCCCGTGACGCCAGAACGGCCCAGTTCATCACCCCCGAATGAACTGATCTGGACGGTTTGGCCCGCGGGCAGGATGATCCGGTCCCAGGCAATCGTGACGCGGCGCTGCGCGATATCGACGCCGGCGCGGTAGCGCCCGATGAGGCGGGATCCGCGGGGGATCAAGAGGCGCGCGCCATCGACGCTGTAGACATCCTCGGAAACCACGGCACGGGTTTGGCCGGGCAGGGAGCTGTCGAGGGCAGTTTCCATGACGGCCTGGATCATGGTGCCCTGGATGACGGTGTTGGAGGGATTGGCGATCACCTCGGCCTGCGTCACGGTAGAGGGCAGCGCCCCGTTCAGCACGAAATCCGTCACCTCGCCAAAAGTGCGTTCGGTCAGAGCCGTTTCATTCGCTCCGGAGGCACCGCCAAAAGCGATGGTGGGAGAGGCGATGCGCCGCTCCTGGAAGGCGCGTTCCTCCGCGGCGCGGCGCTCCAGCTCGGCCATGCGCCGGGCTTCTTCCTCGCGGCGCAGTCGCTCTTGCTCGCGTGCGCGCAGCTCATCTTCCGTGGGGCCCACTGGCGCGGGTTGCGGTCGGCTGGCCTCGAGTTGGGCCAGTTCCAGATCCATGCGGAGTTGCTCAAGGCTGCGATCCCGCGCCGTCAGTTCGTCCTGAAATCGTTGCTGTGCTGCTTCCGAGGCGGCTTGTAGCGCCGCGATCTGAGCAGTCAGCGCGTCAATTGCCTCTGCGGCGGCGGTGTCTTCCTCGACAACTGGTTCAGGGGCGTTGCGCAACTCCTCGATCTGGGCCTGCAGGGCGGTGATCTGCGCCAGAAGCTCCGCGTTGGGCTCGACGGGGTCTGGTCCGACGAACACAACCTCGGGCTCGGGCGGAGGCAAGGCCTCGATAGCGCCAAAGCCATCCCCTTCGTTTTGGAAGACGTCCGGAGTGGCCGTCGGCAAGGCTTCCTCTTCTTCGGGCTGTGAGAGGAGATAAAGCAGGGCACCACCCGCGCCGATGACGAGGACCACAACCAGCGCGAGAAGGGGCGACCGGCGCTGCGCCGCTATGGGCGCGCGGGCACTGCCTTTCTCAAGGGCGGCGAGGCGCCTTTCCAGCTCGGTGTTCCCGGTATCGCTCATGAGGCGGCCTCCGCGGGCGGGATCGCCTCGATGCAGACCACCTCTTCGCCAAGTCGCAGGACCCATTGGCGGTTCACGCCGCTGACGCGGATCACGCCGTCTTCAGGAGTTTGCGTGTTGACCGTGCGCTCGCGGCCGCCCGCGTAGCGGAAGATCGCTGGCACAGGCGCGTTTCTTGGAAACGCGAAATACGTGAACGTCCCGTCATCCCAGATGCGGGTTGGCGTGAACTCGGTCCGCGCGCTGGCACCGTAGTTGTAGTTCGGCGCTTGGGCCGCGATGGCCCGGGTCGGGCGCGCAGCGTCGTCTGGATAGCGGAACTGCACCACGTAGAAGGTTGGGCTGCGGACCTCCTGGACGTTGAAGTAGTAGCTCCGGCGGTTCGTATAGACTGTTACATTGGTATGCACCCCGCGCGCCACAGGCTTGATCGCGAAGGCCTGACCGCCCGGGACGCCGTCGATCTCGAAGCCCTCGGTGTCGCCCGCGATGATTGAGCGGATGCTTTCGCCCTCGCCGAACTCGATGGTGGTCACATGGGTGAGCGACACGCTGAGACGGTAGACCTGACCCTCCTGGTAGGTGGCCAAGCGCACCCGGCTGTCATTGGGACCGCCACGCGGGATGGCTTCGGCAGAGGCGAGGCCGGGCAACAGGGCAATGACAAAAATAAGCGATCTTATAAACAACAACGTCAGTTCTCCAATCTGTCGGAGCGGATGGAATATTCGAGGACGGTGAAGCCGAATGGATTGGTCCAGACCTCATCGATGGAGCGGCGGGTCTCCGGGCGGAACTCGAAGAGAAGCGTCGCAGTGAAGAGGCCGGTCTGGGTGCCGTTAATGGACGTCAGGCGCTTGCGCAGGCGGACCGTCGCGCGGTTAGTTCCGATCCGGTTGATGCTGAGGATTTCCACGTCGAGCCGAGCATTGGGGCCATAGACCGTCGGCGGGTAATTCTCGTTGGCGCTGTTCCAGATCTGGCGCAGCCCGCTCTCGGCAGCTCCGTCCGAGCGGCGCAGGACGCTGCGGATGCGCAGATCGTTGTCGAGCTGGTTATAGACCTCCCGATCGGTCACGTAGCGGAAGACCTCCGCCTCGATGATCGCCTGGTTGGCGGTCACCGAGGAGGCGCCCACCGAGGCTTCGGGGAGTGCAAAGCCGGTGGCGGGATCATAGGGGACAACGACGGGGGGCGGGTCGACATCGAGGATCGAGACAGCCGCGGCACTCAGACAGCCGATGATACCGAAGACAAGGCCCATCAGGCCAAGGCGTTGCCAGAGCCGTTCGCGGCGCAGGGCACCGTAGACCAGCTCTTCCTCGATGATTTCCTGTTCACTCGCCACCTGTCACAACCCTTGATCAGTCTGCCCGCAACTCGGGCAGCGTGAAGTCCATAAACCGCTGCTCCTCGGCGATGGTGGCGGCATCGATCACGCCGCCTGTGCCATCGCCCACGGTTTGCACCGCTTCGAGTTGCCACATGGCGACCAGCGCAATGGCGAGCTCCGCGGTCACGCGCGTGTTGAGATCGATGCTTTCCTTTAGTTCGTCCATGTCGTCGATGAGTCCGACAAGGCGGTCGACCCGCTCGAGCGATTGGCCGGCATCCTCATAGCTGTTCTGGGCCGCCGCCGAGACAAGGGCACCGGTGGTGGCCTGCGTCGCCACGCGGTTGGCCCCGGGATTGCCGCTCGTGGCCATTTCCGAGAGCGTGTCTTCATCGAAGCCGAGATCGGCCAGCACCCGGTCCATCTGGGTTTCGATTTCGCCTGCGCCGGAGCCCGAGAGGCCCGAGAAATCCCCAGTCTTGATCGCCTCAATCGTGGCGAGGATGTCCCCGAACTCTTGGTCGAGCAGGCCGTTCAACTCGTCTTCCATTTCCGTGCGGATGATTTCGGGAAGCTCGGCGAGGCGGGTGAGGGCCTCGTAGGTTCTTTGCAGCTCCGCGAGTTGGTCCGTGAGTGTGGCAAGCTGTTCGCGGAGCTGCGTCAGCTGCTCGTTCTGCAGGATCTCATCCTCGATCATCTGCCGGAGCTGCTGGATGTTTTGCGCGATGTTCTGCGTGTCGACGACGGGCACGCCCTGCGCCGCGGCAGGGAAGATGGCTCCCAGATGCAGGCCAATCCCAAGTGTCGTGGCCAAAGCCGTTCTCAGAAACATCCGTCCCATCAGTCTATCTCCCTGATCGTGAAGTCCATGAAGGCGCCCTCGGCCATGCGCGCGCTGGCCTGCGCCAATTCTTCTGCGCTCAGGACACGGGTCCGCACCGCCTTAAGCCGGATGCGGGCCGCGACGAGGCGCACCAGTTCGGCGCGGGCATAGGTGTTGAGCGCGACGCTCTCCTGCACATCTTCCGTTTCGGAAATCCGTTCGACGATATCCGCAATGCGCAGGGTGGCCTGCCTGATCGCCGCAGGGGAATTGTTGCCATAGAAGGCGGCGCCATGCCCGGTAATGGAAAGGTTCGCATTGGCCAGCAGAGCAGGGTCGATCGTGCCAAGCGCTTCGATCCCGCCGATACGGCTTAGATAGAGATTGTAGCGTTCAGGGATGACCGACACGTAGTGCTGTGTCTCGCGGAAGGGGGGCACGCCGCCATACTCGAAAACCCGGCCGGGTCCGGCGTTATAGGCCGCGAGGGCGTTGATGATGTTGCCATCGAATGTGCTGAGCTGGGTCGCGAGATAGCGCGCGCCGCCATGCACCTGCAGATAGGGGCTGTCATAGTATTCCGGGTTGATGCCCAGATCGCTGGCCGTCCCAGGCATGATCTGGGTGAGACCATAGGCGCCGACGGGAGACCGTGCCCCAATCGTAAACCGGCTTTCCTGCCAGATGAGGGCCTGTAGAAGCGCGCGCCATTGGACGGGGGAGAGTCCTGCGCGGCCAACACCCGCAAAGCCGCTGGTTTCCTGGGCAACGCGGATGATGAGCTGCTCGATGTTCTCAGACGCATCCCCGAACATCTGCGCACCGCCGGGATTGGGGTCGATGTCGGCATTGCCATAGACCGCCTCGACTGACCGGGCCGGATCCCCGCTGCCGCTTTCCAGCCCCGAGACCATAGCTGGCAAGCCCTGACCGCCGAAGCTGGTCTGGGCATCGAGGATGCGTTGCAGGGTTTCCAGCTGCTCCCGTTCGATCTCGGCAATGAGCTCGCGTACGGCGAGCTTATCGGCCTGCAGGGCCAAGTCGGCCTCGCGATCGCCTGTTTCGACGATATCACGCGCGGTCAGCCCACTGTCATTGGTCGGCACGCCTTGAGACAAGGCGAGACCGGGCAGCAGGCAAAACGCGAGGATATGAGGCAGGCTAGACGTCAATGCCGCCCTCCGGGGTGCCGAGAGGCGTGAAGGTGCAATCAGGCGCGACGGGTGCCGTTGACGCGAGGAATGTGAAGCAGTTCGCCTGCGGCTCCCGGTACTGGGTGCAGGAGGCCAAAGCGCCGAGCGCAGCCAAAGCGATAAGAATACGGATCATGAAAGCCTCCAGAAGTCCGGGCGGTCGCGGTAATCGGCGCCGACGAGCGCCTCGCCCTTTTCCATGCCGCCAAGGATGGTGAGATTGGGCCCAAGGGCGCTCAGATCGGCATCGACGACGATCGAGCCCTGATCGTCACGGATGAGCGCCAAGCGGCTGTTGCTGCCCGTGTTGAGAAGGACATCGAGCTCCTTCTCCGTGAGGTTCAGCATGGCGTAGTCCGCTGGCTGCGCGCGGATATTGGGGAGCAGGATCTGCGTCGGCACCGCCTCGATGATGGTCTTGCCGGTCCGGGTGCGCTCGAGCTGGCTTGCGTATTGCGTCATCATCACCGCGACCGTGTTCTGTTTGCGCGCTGTCACCAGCCAGTTCGACAGCCGCTCGGCGAAATACGCGTTATCGAGGGCCTTCCAGGCCTCGTCGATCACGATGATGGTGGGGCGGCGGTCCTCGATTTCGCGCTCGACCCGGCGGAAGAGATAGGAGAGGACCGCCATCCGTTCCTTGTCGGCCTCGCTGTCGAGAATGCCGGTCAGATCGAAGCCCACCACATCGCCCTTGAGCGAGAAGGTGTCCTCGAGGCTCTGCCCGAAGATCCAGCCATAGCGGCCGTCCTCGGTCCATTCGAGCAGGCGCTGGTGCAGATCGCCGCCATCATCGGTGGACACAAAAAGCGACGCGAAATCCCGCCAGTTCCGCAGGGCCGGGTTGGTGGCCTGGGCATTCTGGCGCACGACTTCCTGGATGCGGTTGGTCTGCGCCGGGGTCAGCGGCTTGTCAGCGCGGTAAAGAAGCGTGGCAAGCCAGTCCGAGAGCCAGGCGGTGCCGCGCGCATCGGTCTCGGTCCAGAGCGGGTTGAGGCCCGTGGGCTGACCGGCGTTCAGGGAGGCGTAGCGCCCGCCATTCGCGCGGACCGCCATCTCCATCCCGAGGCGGTAGTCGAAAACGAAGATCCGGGCGCCCGCGCGACGGGCTTGCGTCATGAGAAACGCCGAAAGCACAGACTTACCTGACCCGGGCCGCCCCATGATCAGGCTATGGCCGCTTGTCGGTTCTTTGTCGGGCGAGCCTTGTTCGTGATAGGAAAACCGGTAGGCGCTTTGCTCCGGCGTGGGCAGATAGGTGATGACCCGGCCCCAAGGGGTTTTCTCAGCGGGTTTGCCCAGCTGGGTCCGATGAAACGCCGCGAAATCCGCGAAGTTGCGATTGGTGACGGCGCTGGCGCGGACGCGCTTGGGCTGGTTGCCGGGGTGCTGGCTGAGGTAATGCGCCTTGGCCGCGACCCGCTCGCCGATCATCTTCACGCCCTCGGTCGCGGCGGCGTTCACGATCTCCGCGCTGAGGGTTTGCAGCTCTTCGAGCGTGTCGCAAAAGAGCGTCACGACCATGTGATGCTCGCCGAAGCTTTGGCGCTTGGCCTCGAGATCATCGGCGGCGATGTCGAGGGCTTCCAGGAGCGAGAGGGCTGCGTCCTGGCTGGCCTGCATCTGGCGCTTTTGCCGCTTGATGCGGCCCGCCATGAGGTTCGAATTGATCGGCGTGAAGGAGTGCGTCACGATCATGTCGACCGGCAGGTTCAGCATGTCGAACATGGTGCAGGAGGTGCCTTCCGAGTATTCCCCGATGGTGAAACTCTTGCCGTAGCGATGCCCCACGACGCCTTCGGAAAGCTCGAAATGATCGCCGTGAAACGTCACGCGGGTATTGGCGACGTTGAAGGACAGAAAGCCGTAGGTGTTGGCCGGGTAGAGCGGCAGCTCGGTGCCCGTGTTGAGCGCGCCCAAAAATCCCACCAACTCTCCCGATCCGGCTGACAGCAGGCGCGGCTTGAGCTCGGTCAGCCCCGAGAGGAAGACGTTCACGGCCTCGCTGAGGCGCTGCTGGCGTTTGCGGGTCTCCTCTCTCAGGCGGTCCGGTGCGCTGCGGCTGAGGAACGGCAGGAGGCTTTTGTGCGGCGGGCGGTGAATGACGGTGAGCGTCAGTGTTTTGTCGCGGAGCCCGCTGGTCTCGAGTTTCGCGCGCCAGCGCCGGTCAACCTCGCCAGCGAAGCTGTCCTCACGGATCGGGTCGAGATCAGGTTTGATGGCCTTGGAGACCTTGTGGACGTAATAGCTGAATTCCGGCCCGAGCTGCGCGACGATGCGGGCAAAAAGTGCCGTCAGTTTGTCGAGATAGGCATCGTCCGTCGTGTAGCTGTTGATCCCCTCGAGCCGGATGCAGCGGAAGAGTTCGTTCACCCGAGTCCGCACGGTCTGGTCGTCAACGAGGCTCACATAGGGCAGCATATGCGCGAGGCGGGTCTCGCGCGCATACCAGTCTGGCGTCATTGTGCGGGCATCGAGCGCAGCATCACGGGCGTCATCACGGGGCATAGCTGTCCCCGCCATGAATGGACCTGTTGCGCGTGGGCGGTGTCTCCTGCAGCGCCGTCACCATCACGTCGATGAAACGCGGGTCCCAATCTGCGGCCTTCCAAAGCAACGGGTAGAGCAGGGCCGCGACACCCAGCACCGCGATGTGCTGGACCCAGACGAACAAGAGCACCGATCCGAAGAGCCAGGCCATCGCATACATGATGGGCAGGCCCAGAAGCTTCGGCGGGCGCACGAGGCCGAGAAAGAGAGGCGCGCGCTCAGCCACCGGCAAAGACCGCGGCAACGATGGTGGGGGCGGCGGCAACACCAGCGATGCCCACGAGGACCCAGAGCGCCTGGCGCAGATCGATGATGTTGAAGAACCAGCTGAGAAAGACCCCGAGAACGGCAAGCGTCGCGATGACAACGCCAAGTGGGCC
>JGI24523J20078_1000252_pt1 | contig 11846 bp, 10 predicted proteins | sample LinPmetageLP48_FD_20078 | JGI IMG/M metagenome (IMG submission 20078) | reverse complement strand
TTGTTTATCGCACTATAGAAGATTTAGAAGCCATCACCGCCGCTGCCGCGAATGCCAAAGTTGGCGCGGTGGTGGGCGGCGGCTTACTTGGTTTAGAAGCGGCCAAGGCCATTATGGACTTGGGCCTCAAAACCCATGTCATCGAATTTGCTCCTCGCCTTATGGCGGTGCAGGTTGACGAAGGTGGCGGCGCATTGTTACGCCGTAAAATCGAAGACCTGGGCGTATCCGTCCACACCCAAAAGAACACCCAGCAAATCGTTGATGGCAAAGATTGCGTTCACAAATTGCAATTTGCCGACGGCGCCGAACTTGAGACCGATATATTAGTTTTCTCGGCAGGTATCCGCCCCCAAGATGCATTAGCGAGACAGTGCGAACTGGCGGTTGGAGAACGCGGCGGCATCGTCATTGACAATGCCTGCCTCACCTCAGACCCTGCAATTTACGCAATTGGCGAGTGTGCTTTATGGGGCGGTCGCATCTACGGATTAATTGCACCGGGCTGGGATATGGCCAGAGTTGCCGCCGACCATGTGCTCGGCGGAATCGAAAAAAAGGCCTTCACTGGCGCCGACATGAGCACCAAACTCAAGCTAATGGGGGTTGATGTTGCCTCTATTGGCGACGCTCATGCCAGCACCCCCGGCGCCAAGTGCTACACCTTTATCGACGAAAAAGCCGAAGTCTATAAAAAAATAGTGGTGAGCAGTGACGGCCAGCATTTACTGGGCTCGGTACTGATTGGCGAAGCGAACGACTATGGCACCCTACTCCAGTTTGCCCTGAACAAAATCACCCTGCCCGAGCAACCCGAAAGTATGATTCTGCCCACTTTAGACGGCAGCGCTGGAGTTGGTTTAGGGGTTGATGCGCTGCCAGATGTCGCCCAAATTTGCTCCTGTAACAACGTGAGCAAGGGTGATTTATGCGCAGCGGTTCAAGGCGGCGCAATGACCGTGGGCGATCTTAAAGCCTGCACCAAGGCAGCCACCACCTGTGGCGGCTGTACCGCGCTGGTCGGCCAGGTATTGAACGCCGAGCTAACCAAAATGGGCGTTGAGGTGAACACCGACCTCTGCGAGCATTTTCCCTACACCCGTCAGGAGATTTTCCACCTCGTTAAAGTCGGCCAAATTAAATCTTTTGATGAACTACTGGAAAAGCACGGCAGCGGCCACGGCTGCGAAATTTGCAAGCCCACCGCCGCGTCGATTATGGCCTCGTGCTGGAACGACTATATTCTCGAACCCAAACTTGCCGGCCTTCAGGACACCAATGACCGCTATTTAGCAAATATGCAAAAAAATGGCACCTATTCAGTAGTACCTCGCATGGCGGGCGGCGAAGTCACCCCAGATGGTTTAATTGCCGTGGGCCAAGTGGCCAAAAAATATAATCTTTATACCAAGATCACCGGTGGCCAGCGCGTCGATTTATTTGGCGCCACCCTCGACCAGCTGCCCAAAATTTGGACGGAATTAATTGCCGCTGGCTTTGAGTCTGGTCACGCCTATGGCAAGTCACTACGCACCGTAAAATCCTGCGTTGGTTCTACGTGGTGCCGCTACGGTGTGCAAGACAGTGTTGGCAAGGCCATTGATTTAGAAAATCGCTACAAAGGCCTGCGCTCACCACACAAACTCAAAATGGCAGTTTCCGGCTGTACTCGCGAATGCGCCGAGGCGCAAAGCAAAGATGTTGGCGTTATCGCCACGGAAAAAGGCTGGAATCTTTACCTTTGTGGTAATGGTGGCATGAAGCCACGTCACGCTGATTTGTTCGCCTCAGACATCGACACCGACACAATGGTGAAATACATCGACCGCTTCCTGATGTTCTATGTGCGCACCGCTGACCGTCTGCAGCGCACTTCAGTGTGGATGGAAAACCTCGAAGGCGGACTGGACTACCTCCGTAAGGTCGTTATCGACGACTCGCTAGGCATCTGCGCCGAGCTTGAAGCAGAAATGGCGAACGTCGTTGACACCTATCAGTGCGAGTGGAAAACCACCGTTGAAAACCCAGAGAAAGTGAAGCAATTCCGCAGTTTTGTGAATGCCGACAAAACGGACAAAGAAATTGTCTTCGTTCAAGAGCGCGGCCAAATTCGCCCGGCCACCGACGCCGAAAAAATGACAAATGCAGACGACCTAATCGCCGTTGCTTAAACCATACCAAACGATTCACCGCGCTCAAGTCGCGGTAAATCAAACTGCTTTATAAGAGGAATACACCATGTCTTGGACCACCGTTTGCCGCCTTGACGACATACTCCCCAATGCCGGCGTCGCCGCGCTAATAGATGAAACGCAAGTTGCTATTTTTCGGGTAGAAGACAAAGTCTACGCTCTGGCCAACAAAGACCCCTTTAGCAAGGCCAATGTCCTGTCGCGGGGCATTGTTGGCAGTGTAAAGGGGACACTGGTCGTGGCGTCGCCCGTTTACAAGCAGCATTTCAGCCTTGAGGCTGGTAACTGCTTAGAAGATGAAACCGTATCCATTCCATGCTACCAAGTTCGCACCGAGGGTGAATTGGTGCAAGTTCAAGTTAATTGCTAAGCCGCCACACGGCGAATTTAGCGATACCACTTAGTCTCCCCCCCTCGTCGGTTGCTACCTTGGTAGTAGCCGACCTTTTTCGACCTTTGGTAATAAAGCCCCACACAGTTTATAATCGGCCCAGATTTCAACCCTAACCACAATCTTATATGGAAGCCCGTCATGAGCTACACGCAAATTCCGGCCGGTAAAGACCTGCCTAACGACATCTTCGTTGCCATTGAAATTCCTGCCAATAGCAGCCCCATCAAATACGAAATCGACAAAGACTACGATGCGCTGATGGTAGACCGCTTTATGGCCACGCCGATGTTCTACCCAGCGAACTATGGCTACATCCCCAACACCCTGTCAGAAGACGGCGACGCGCTGGATGTATTGGTTGTGACCCCATACCCAGTGGTACCCGGCTCAGTGATTCGCGCTCGTCCTATCGGCATCCTCAATATGAGCGACGAAGCAGGTAAAGACGCCAAACTATTAGCCGTACCCCACGACAAACTCTCGGTTCTCTACAAAGATGTTAAAGAGCCTTCAGATCTTCCCCCGTTGCTAATCCAGCAAATTGAGCATTTCTTTGAAAACTACAAAGATCTTGAGAAGGGCAAGTGGGTAAAAATTGACGGATGGGCGGGCAGTGAAGAAGCACGCGCTGAAGTAATGAAAGCAGCTGCAGCCTACAAAGGCTAAGTCTTGCTGCGGGGTCGCCCAAGGCCCCGCAAACCCTCCCCGTTAAAACCTATTTGATTCAATAAAAAAACCGACCACGCCTTGCAATAGTGCAAGTCGACACCGCTTTACATCCGATTTTTTAGCAGGCAACTAAAATCCTAGGCAAAAAAAAGGACTCATAGAGCCCCTTTTTTGCGCACACGCACTATTTCATAAAAAACCATCAATCAGCCCACTTCTGGCATGGCTTTTAATAAGCGCTGGTATAACTTTGAATTTTTACGAATTGACTTGTGTTTAGAATAAGCTTCAACGGCTTTATGCCACGCATCATCACTGCCGTGGGCGTTGAGCGAAAAACTGGTACACACGGTTTTTTGCTCAAGCTTAGATGCCACGCCAACCTGAAAAATTGGTGTTAAATTTCCGCTTTTTTCGGTTTTAAGTAAATAGCTAATTCCCCGCACCGTGCCATCACTTTTAAAGCAGCGATCTTCTTTTGTTTCTTCAAGATAACGACGCTGCTCTGCTTCAAGAATCACATCGCGCTCATTCGCTTGTTTCTCTACTTCATTTTTTAATTTGCCTTCCAGCCGCGCACCACCGTTCTTCAGCGAGAAATATTCCTGATACAGCTTCCCTGCTACCGTACGGCGCACCCGAAAGCCGTAAAACGCCTTATTATCTAATAGTTTAACGCTCACAAGCACCTCCCTTTATTTAGTTATGCGACATCTATATCTCACAATATAACAGATGTGACCTAATAATACTGAGCCAAAAATAAACGGTCATGCTAGGCGTCATCGTTAATATATTGGTCCATGTTCAATGCAGGTAAATCAACAGATAATACCCCTACCTGCTTTGCTGGCACACCGGCTACTGTAGCATGCGGCGCCACACTATTTAACACCACGCTACCCGCCGCAATTTTAGCGCCTTCACCAACAACAATATTTCCTAAAACTTTAGCACCAGCACTAATTAAAACGCCATCGCGAATATGTGGATGACGGGGTCCAGGGCCACTGCCACAGCCACCCAAGGTCACCGAGTGCAACATAGAAACATTGTTACCAACCACGGCGGTTTCACCAATGACCAAGCCGGTAGCATGATCAACCATCACCCCACAGCCTATTACTGCGGCTGGATGAATATCGACATCAAAGACACTGGCGATTCGATTTTGCAAAAACAATGCCAGTGACTCGCGATTCTGCGTCCACAACCAGTGTGCAATTCGATACGCCTGAATTGCCTGAAAACCTTTGAAATATAAAAATGGCATGCCGTAGTGATCGCAGGCGGGGTCGCGATCATAGTGGGCGCGGATATCCATCGCTGCTGAGTTTACAATGCTAGGATCATTGACAAAAGCTTCACTGAACACATCGCGAATCAGCATTGCCGGAACAGAATCGCAACCCACTTTAGATGCAATATGAAAACTGAGGGCATCGGCAAAATTCGCGTGATTTAAAATACTGGCGTGATAAAAGCTCGCCAGCACCGGTTCGTTGCGACCGTAGTCCCGCGCTTCATTGGTCATGGCAAGCCACAAATCATTTACTGCTGCATTCATTACTCAAGCCTTATTTAAGCGCAACATAATTCACGGGATAGCAGGCCTTTGGCACCACCACATAACGTGAATAAAGCTTATTTAACTCCGCCAAAACACTTTCTCGCAAGTGTAAAGTTGGCACACTATTTAATACTTCACCGAGGAGCTTGGCGCTTACCAGTTCATCGCACTTTGCGGCTAAAGGCGCGTAACTTAAATGCCAACGCTCCGGCGCAATACCGCCTCGATCAACATCATAGGGCCGGAAAAAACCATGGCCGTGACCATTGGCAAACTGCCGATCTAACCACTTATGCATCGGCCCAAAAACACCGGCATCAGCAACCTCAGCGGGGGTTAATTGCACAGAATAATCGACAGGAACCGCCGCCGCATCGTAAACATCGATATCGCTCCCCCAGTGATGTCGCGACGCACCTGGCAAAGCTGACCAACGCATAATGGCATTGATCAACTCTGACTCACTTAACGTATCGATATCGAGCGCTTGGCCAGCACTGTCTAATACTGGGCGCCGCCCCTGGGCTTTAGCATTCCATATGGCCAACTGACGCTCAAAACTGCGGTAACCGCTCACCAAGCGCAAATCAAACCCCGCATTTTTGGCGTCAGCACACAAGGCCGTTAACGGTGCAATAATAGCCCGATGCACAGGAACGCCATTAAATAGCTCATTGGCCGAATCATCACGCCCTAAAGCCAAATCGGCACTTACGGTTAGATCCATCATGGGTGCATACTATTCGCGCTGTTTAAGGTATTGAAGCTTCATGGCATCATACTACCGGCAAATGATCTGACTTGAAATTCTGGAGTAGGAATACGTGAACGAGTCCACTGGACATGAAAAGAAAATTGCCCTTGCCCTCGGCAGCGGTTCAGCCCGCGGGATGGCTCATATCGGCGTTATTCAGCGCCTCGAAGAGCTAGGCATTCGCCCAGACATCCTCTGTGGCACTTCTGTTGGCTCAATTATCGCCGCCTGCTACCTCACCGGAAAACTCGATCATTTTGAACACTGGATCCAATCCTTAAGTACAACCCAAGTACTCCACTATATGAGTGTTAGTCTCGGCGCCACCGGAGGCGTAGCCCATGCAACTCGGCTGATCGACTTTTTTGCCCGCGAGTACGGCAACCCGAATATCGAAGATTTAGACCAACCCTTTGCCGCCGTCGCCACCGACCTAGTGCGCGGCCGCGAGGTTTGGCTACAGCGCGGCCCGCTGTGGGACGCGGTGCGCGCCTCTATGGCGATTCCCGGCATACTAACCCCGGTACCCTTCCGCAACTCTTGGCTCGTTGACGGCGGTCTTGTAAACCCTGTGCCGGTATCCGTGTGTCGCGCCTTAGGCGCCGACATCATTATCGGCGTCGATCTCAATAGCGACCTCGTTGGCCGTCAGAAGGTCATCAGCAATGCGAAAGCGGCCAGCGCGGAAGAAATCGCGGAAGAGGAGGAGTCGGAGGAGGAGCTGCCCGTTTTCGAGGACAGCGAAGGTGACGAGGTAGATGGCCAAGACCCCTTTCTTGGGGCCGCATTTAGCCGCTTTGCCGCCTCGGTGAAAGAAGCGGCCAGTAATTTCCGCGGCAGTGAGGAAGACAAAAAGCCAGAACCGCCCGGCACCATTGCGGTAATGATGAGCGCCATCAATATTATGCAAGATCGCATCACTCGTAGCCGACTCGCTGGCGAGCCTGCCGATATCATGCTGTGGCCGCGCCTTGGGCATATCGGTTTAATGGAATTCAGCAGCGCCGCCGAGGCCATTCAGGAGGGCCGCGACGCCGTCGACCGCATGCTACCGGCCATTCGCCACGCCTTTAAAAGCGAAGGCGACGACCGCCTGATTGAGCCCAAGCTCTAAATTCCCGGCCCTACGCCTCCACCAGCTAAGGTCGCTAGCGTATTACAGCGCTCGCGACCAAAAACGAAACAAGCCACTTTATGCGCGTACTTTGCCACCTCAACGACATCCCCGACCCCGGCTCCAAGGGCTTTAAATCCGCAGAGCAAAGCCTATTTGCGGTTCGCCTGCACGGACAGGTTTACGTCTACCGGAACAGCTGCCCGCACCTTGGCATTGAATTAAATTGGCAGGAGGATCAATTTTTAGATTACGACGACTCACTAATCCAATGCGCGACCCACGGCGCTTTATTCATTATTGAAAATGGCGAGTGCGTCGCTGGGCCGTGTATAGGCAAAAGCCTAGAAGCCGTCGACTTTCGCATTGACCAGGGCATGATAAGCATCTGCGAACCCGATTAAAGACACACCGGTAGCGATGCCCCTAATACCATCTGTTCAAGACTGATGTTTGCCTTATACGCCAAAACCTCCAAACCGGCGTCAACGGCCTCGCCTAAGGTACTCGCGTAGACAGGGTCAATATGACTTGCCGCCGTCACCCGCTGAATTCCCTCATGCAATACAGCAAACAGCAGCACCACCCGCGCTCCCTGTTGCCGCAGCTCCACTAATTCCTCGACATGCTTACTCGCCCGTTTGCTCACTGCATCGGGAAAGGCGCCAAGACCCTTGCCACAGTCCAAGGTCACCGACTTCACCTCAACATAACATTCAGGTAGGCCTTGGGTAGGCGGCGCATAGAAGTCAATGCGGCTGCCCGAAGCCAACTTCCTCTCCCGCTGCCACTGGGCGTATCCAGCCAAGTCAGCGACGCGCCCAGCTAGCAGCCCCTCATGAACCAGGCCATTAGCAAGCGCAGAATGAATACATACCGTCGCCCCAGCTTCGGTTTCAAGCAACTCCCAAGTCATACTGTATTTGCGTTTTAGATTAGCACTACGCGACAGCCACACTCGGTTGCCCGGCTCGGCGCAGCCGGTCATGGCCCCGGTATTTGGGCAGTGCACCGTGATTTCTTCGCCGCTGTCTAAGACCACGTCAGCTAAAAAGCGCTTATAGCGCCGCAGTAAATAGCCGCCCTGTAACTCCCCATGCCATTGCACACCTACCCTCCTAGCAATCTGTAAATAGTGTAAATCTGCTTGTTTAGCGCCCCGCGCAAGTCCCAGCAAGCCAGTTAAACATGGTATCGTAGATTTTCAGACATTTGCGTATGAGCTTTTAACCAACACCATGATGAAAAAAACGCTAATCGCCTTCGGCCTCCTGACCCTCATTATCCTCATCACCGTTGCCACCGTCTTAATTCAACCCCAACTACTGCGCGGCATCATCAGCAGTGGCGCGCAGCGTTTTGCCGGTTTAGAGGTTGAGATCAGCGATATACGTTCGCAGCTAAACCCTCTGCGCCTCGAAGTAGACGGTTTGGCGATTCGCAACCCCCGCTGGCCACGGCCCGCGCTATTAAGTTTGGCGAACATCAGTATTAGCCTCAACGAAAACCCCTTTGGCAAGGAGCCATTTTGGACTCTTAACGCTGATTCACTGAATATTCGGCTAGAGCAAAATGAGGCGGGAGAATTCAATTGGATCAGCCCAGAACTACTCGCCAATAGCAACACCACCAGCCCAGAACCCGACGTCAGTACTGGGATGCCGACGCTACCCGGCGACTTCAACTTTAATCACATCAGCCTAAAGGACATCAACTTAGTATGGCGGGATAAAGCCGGTGTCGAGCGCAGCGTCCATCTTCCCAAGGTCAGCGGCGAACGCGTAGAAGCGGGCAACGGCGATTTTTATATTGGCCTAGATTACCAAAAACAGCACTTTGAACTTAAGACCGACATCACTTTATTCGACCCCAAGAGCGGTGTACTCGTTTACGCATTAGCACTCAAACACCAAGACCTCGATTTCAGCAGCGAAGGGAAATTGGTGCTCACACCCAATTTGGCTGGCAGCGCGATCAAGCTCAAACTCAATTTACGCAGTGTCGAAAATTTAGCCGCGCTCGCCAACACCGACGCGCCAGTGATACCTAAAATACGTCTCGCGAGTACGCTCACCATAAACCCAAACTACGAGTTCACCGACATTGTATTAAAACTCAATGACGACGAAATTCGCGGCGCGCTTACTGTTGATGCAGGCAGTTCGGCAGTGCGCGGTAAATTAAGCGCCAAATCCATTAATGTCGACAAGCTACTGCCAGCGCCCGAAGTAAGTTCAGTACCTGCCACAAACGCCGCCGAGCCAAGCAAAGAAGCAGCCATCGACTGGGCATGGCTAGACACCACCCAACTTGCCCTCAAACTCAATATTGGCAAGCTCACCGCGTCGGGCTGGCAACTGCAAGACATCAGCAGCGATATCACCATAAAAGAGAACATCAAGGTCATACTCGCCGCTGCAAGTATCACCGAGTTAATCAATGGTCGTGAAATTGCCCAATTTAAGGCCGATGTCGATTTAAAGCCGCTCGCTAAAATCACCGACGCCGCAGACCTCGCCATGAGTTTAAAGCTGAGCATGGCCGGACTTGAGACCAGCGCTGATGGCAAGATCAACGTCAACGGCATAGCGGGCACCGAACTGCAACTGCAGGCCGACGCCCCGCAGAGCGCAACGCTCTGGGAACTCGCCCAACTGCCCTACCAAGAAGCGGGTGCGATAAGCGTAAATGCCAATATTCAAACCCAAGCAGATCGCTACTCCGCCAAAGGCAGCGCCAGCATGGGCGAGCAAAACACCGAACTCGATTTGCAGTTTACCCCCGCCGCCAAAGAACAGCTCGCTGAGCTCAGTGGCAGTATAAATTTGAAACGCATTGATCTCGCCTTTCTCAGTGCGCCAAGCACAACGACCAGCCCGGCTGCTGCCCCGCCCCCAAAAAAGGGCAGCAAGCTCATTAGCAAAGACCCCTTCGACTTGAGCGCACTGCAAGCAATGAATGCTAATGTAAGTATTGCGCTGGAAGACATCGACACTGGCTACGCGCTTATTCGCAAAGCCAATCTCAAACCCAGTCTGCAAGCTGGCCTTCTGCATTTAAAAAACACCACCATTAATTTCGCCGGTGGCGACGCCAAATTGCGGCTAAAACTCGACAGCTCCGAAAACCAAGCTCGTATGGACTTAAAACTCAGTATTGACGCTGACGACTACGGTAAACTCGGGCTGACCAAAGCCGCAGGCATCAATGGCGGTAACGGCGGCATTCGTTTAAACATTAATAGCCAGGGCGCCAGTCCCCATCTGTTAGCCGCCAATATGAACGGTAAATTAGACGTAAAAATCACTGACCTAGTTGCTGAAGGCAATGCGCTTAATTTAATTGGTTCCGACGTACTCAGCGAAACCATTGATAAACTCAATCCCTTCTCCGAGAAAAAAACCAGTACAGAAATTGAGTGCATCGCCGTTCACTTTGACGGCAAACGCGGTAAATTTATTAGTGACGACGGCATTGCCCTAGAGACCGCTCAAACCAAAATTATTGGCACCGGCAATGTCGACCTCGGCAAGGAACAGCTGCTCTTTGGGGTATCGCCCATCGCGCGCACCGGAGTCGGCATTAATGTCGGCGCCGCCGCGGGTTTGGTGCGACTTGGCGGCACCTTTAGCAAGCCCAAAATAGTCGCCGACCCATCCGGGATGTTTACTTCTGGGCTGTCGACCGGCGCGGCAATCTACACCGGTGGCCTGTCTTTATTGGCGCAAGGTTTACTCAAACGCGCAATTTACGCCGGTAGCGCCTGTGACGGCGCCATTGATGAAATTCCGACGGTAGAAGAATTGCCAGAAGAGCTGTTAAAACCGCGCTTACCGGAGGCGATGCCGGACCCTGGCAGCACCGCCGTCGCCCCCACCACATCAGCAGCCCCGCAAAACTAAGGGCTGCCAGATAGTCACCGCTACTTGCTCAGGCAAACGACTTTAAAGCCGTCCTGCTCAACAAGCACCTGGGCACTGGCAAACAGTGCCGCGGCTTTGCGCTCCAGCGGTATGAATTGATTCACCACGAACAAAGCCCGACCTTTACGGCCCAACAGTCGGTGGGCTGCGCCAATAAATTGGTCGGTTAGCGACCCGGCAACGGCAAAGCCCTTATGAAACGGCGGGTTACACAACACCGCATCGTAGGGGCCGTTTAACCCTGACGCACAGTCGGCCAATTCAATTTGCGCGCTAATCCCACTCACCTCACAATTTTTGCGCGCAGCCAATAACGCGGTGGCGTTATTATCTGTGAGCAGCCAATTACTTGCAGGGAGCTGCACCGCCGCCATCACCGTGATAAATCCATAGCCACAACCAAGATCCACCAAGCTCGCCGGGCGCTGCGCAAAGCCAGCCCAAAATGCTGGCAATTGCTCAACCAACAAGGCGCTGCCACGATCAATTTTCTGCCAGCCAAACACTCCCGGCTTGCTATACAAGCTTGGCGACTGCGCTATTTCCTGTATTTGGGTATAGTCGCTGTCTGGCAGCAGGCCACTAGGCTCGGCGTATTTGCTAATGGTGGCGATATACGCGGCGCCGCCGTATTTTTTAATATCGGCCGCGCCACCCACCAGCGCAGCCGCTTTTTTTGCATAGTTGTGTAAGCCATCATTTTTATGACCGGCCAAATACAGGCTACCACCAACAGGCAAGGCAGCCAGTGCCTGATTAATTAAATAATTCACTAAGGCTTTTTCTTTAGACACCCGATAACACACTGTTTGCGGCCTAGGGATGTCGACCGGCACCACAAAATCAGCCAAGGTCACGGGGTAGCCCGCGCGCCGCAAGAGCCCAGCGATATCACAGCGATTACTAAAGCTATGCCAACCGGCACGCGCAGCAGGCAAAGGCATCGCCGCAACGTGCTCGTCGGCAAACCACCAAGCCGGTGTAGGCATAGCTGAAAACTGCTGATACAGCGCCATTAAAGCGGTATCTGACACGATGGAGTTTGACTGTTCACTGCTCATTGCTATAGAAGTCTCTAGATAATTTACACCGACCAAAATACATCAATACTATTTTTGAACACTGGCAACCTCGGCCGCCGTTAAATAGCGATATTCACCTTCCGCTAGGTCGGCGTCCAAAACAATATCGCCTATTGCCTCGCGGTGCAGGCGGGTCACCAAATTACCC
>JGI24523J20078_1000243_pt1 | contig 12067 bp, 8 predicted proteins | sample LinPmetageLP48_FD_20078 | JGI IMG/M metagenome (IMG submission 20078) | reverse complement strand
GGTCGTCATGCGGCAGGTCGCTGTCGCCGAAGACTTCTGCATTGCCGCCGTGGCAATCGATGCAGCCCAGCCGCACGGCGGGCGTTTCGTGCATCGTCGATTGGTCGGTGCGGACATGGCAGGAAACGCAGCCCGCCGATTTCGCCGCCATCTGCGCCTCGGTCTGGACCCGCGGCGCAGGCGCGGCGGTGACGAGGCTGTAGTCGCGCTTGACGGGGTTTTCCTTCTCCGCCGCGCGCAGGCCCACGGCCCCGGCGAGAAGCATGACCGCAATAGCCAGCAGGAGGCGGGAAAGACTGCGCATCAGTAGGTCAGCACTGCGTTGGCGAGCACCGAATAATAGGCACGCGGATTGCCGAGCGAGGTGAACAGGTCGTCGAAACCGTCACCGGAAATCAGCGTCGCCGCGGACAGGCGAAAAACAATGTTCTGCGTCGCCTTGGGCCGCCAGATCGCGGCGGCGGACAGGTCCCAGCCGATCGCCTTGGGGATCGAGCCTTCGTTGCGCAGCGCCTGCAGCGTGGCCGTGTTCTCGAACCACAGGTGGTTGGCATTGGCGGAAAGGCGAAACTCGGGCGTAATATCGAAATCGGCGCCGGCGCCCAGCAGCATCAGCCCGGGATTGTTGAAATTGGACTGCCCCTGTTCCTTCGAACTGCGCAGCGAATTGAGGATGCCATTGCGCCCGTTGACGCTGATCGCGCGGCCGCCGCCGGCAAAGGGGATCGTCTGGCGGATCCAATAGGACGTATCGGCCCCGGCAAAGACGGGATTTTCGAAGATCGCGTCATAACCGGTCTCGACATCGTCATAGGGATCGTCGTCGCCGCTGCCATAAGCGGCGGACAGGCGGAAGCGGATCCAGTCGCGGTCGTAGCTCGCCTCGAGCGCGGCGAAATAGGCGCTGATGTCGGCGGGCCGGTCGGTGAAGAAGGAATTGCGGTCCTCGCCGAAGACATAATAGGCGCTGCCCGTCAGATTGATGCGCCCGATCCGGCCGTCGGCATTGTAGCCGAGGTAGAAGACATCGTAATCGCGCCCGCGCAGCGACCCCAGCAAGGCGGGGCGCACCGGGAAGCCATTGTCGTCGATCTGGACGTCTTCGGCTTCGCGATTGGCATTCCACACGAAGGTCAGCTGGCTTGTCAGCGCGGGGATCAGGAAATCCTGCCGGTACGCGTTGACGTAGAACACATAATCATCGCGCGGCGTCTGCAGCACCGCGTTGAGCCCGCTATTGGTGTCTTTCTCGAGCCGCCAGAAACCGCCGAAATTGTACTGGAAGCGGTTGTTGTCGCGCGTTCCGAAAAACCGCACGCCGAGCTGGTTGTCGTTGAACAGGAAGCCGCGGAAGTCGGCCTGGAAGGGCTGGATGCCGATCCGCACGCTATCGAAATCGTAGCGGTCGGAGACATTGCGGAAGTGATAGTCGAAGAAGGCTTCCTGCACGCCGACGAAGTGGTCGAAACGATGCGAGGGCTTGCTCGGTTCGACGAACAGCACGCGCCGCTCGGGCACATCGACATAGTTGAGATTGGCCGCCAGCGTGACGCGGTATTCGACATCGGGCGGCTTGTAGGCGGTGCTGCCCTTGAGCAGCGCGGCGCCGACGATAAAGCTCTGCGACAGGACATAGCTGGTGTCCTTCCCGAAAACGTCGATGCTGTCGGGCCGCTCGGTCGTCTGCACTCCCACCGGGATTGGGAAGGTGCGCGGTTCGAACACCGTGTCGCTTATCGCATTGACGATGAAGAACCAGTCGTCGCCGGTGATCGGCAGCCACGGCATCTTGTCCGGATTGATCGGCCGGTCGCCCTTGTAGGTGTTCTGGTTATAGGGGTCCCACCAGCGTTCGGTCACCAGGCCGAGACTTTCGACCAGCCGCCAGCGGTCGGGGATCGGGACCTGGTCGATCGGAAACGCCTCGGGCGGCGGCGCGCGCACCGCGCCCTCATTTGTCTGCGACACCGGATCGGGCAGCGGCCCGGTATAATCGGGACGGCGGCGACCATCGATGATCGCCGGGTCGACCGCGGCGGGTTCGCCCGGTTCGGGATTGACCGCCGGCGGCGCTTCGGCAGGCGCGGGCTCGGGCGGCAGTTCCGCCTGGGCAGCGAGCAACAAAGCCAGCGGGGTAAGCGCGACTGCTGTCATCACAGCCCCTCGCAGACATTCTGGCGGGGATCGTCGAGAAACGGCGCGAAGGGGCAATTGACGTAGCGCAGCCGCACATTGCGTCCGTTGACGTTGACCACGATCCGGTCGGCGCGGATCTCGAAGCGCGCATTGCCGATACCGCCCGTGCGCTGCCCGCCATTATGCAGGCCGAGGAAGCTGACCATGTCGTCCTGGTCGATTCCGTCACCCGAAACCCCGATACCGCCGACGAGCTGGTCCCCGCGATAGATCGGTACAGAACCGGGGAAGATCTGGATGCCATTGGCCAGCCGCTTCCCGCCGCCCGGCGCATCGGGTACCTGTGTGCAGGTGCGCGGCGTATCGGGACTGGCCCCGCCCGAAATCACGAAGCCGAGATGCTGGACGAGATTGGGGACGATCAGCTCGGTCTGCAGCCCGGTCATGAACGGGCTGAACTGGCCCGGCAGTTCGACCGATAGCGGGCCGGCCACATCGCCCACCTCGCCATCGGGGAAATAGGGCCGCGACAGATTGCCGCCCGACCGATCGGCAAAGGCAAAGGTCCCGGTCAGCGCGTTGGCATCGCCGAGGAAGCTGCGCACCCGCTGGACATAGCGAGCGGCTGCTGCCCCGGCGGCCTGCAACTGCGCCGCCGCAACGCGGTTCGAGAAGAAGGCCGCGGTGCGCGCCTTCTGCAGCGATACGTCGGTGCCGAAGATCGGCCCGTCGGGCGAACGCACAATGCCGAGCACCGCGCCATGCGTATCGACGACGCTGATGGTCGCCTGCATCCGGCTGTCGAGCGGGCGGCGGATCTGCGCACGCGCGCGGCTGAGGACGGTGAACGCCTCCTCCATCATCGCGCGCACTTCGGCGGCGCTCAGCGGATCGGCAATGCTTGCGGCGTCGGTCCCCGCGCGGATCGGGAAGCGCGGCGTCCCCGCCGCGTCGACCAGCACATAGGCATCGCGATTGGCAAACTCGCCCGCGGTGCTGCGGCGGATGCCCGAGGCATTGGTGCCATAGGCGGTCCCCGCGCGGATCGAGCCGTCATTGTAGCCGAACACCGGCACAAGCGTACCCGAGGGGCCGTTGACCGCGCCGAAACTGCGCTGCAGCGGTCCCAGCTCGCTGGCCGGGATATCGCTATAGCGCAGGCTGGTGCCGTCGACCGGGATGCGGTCCGCCTCGATTTCTCGCGGCGGGGTGAATCCCTGCGTGCCCGCAAGTGCCGCGAATTCCTCGGCGGCGCGATCCACATCGATCGTATCGGGATCGAAGCCGTAATCGCCGTCGCCCGCAACGCCGATGCCGCCGACCACAACGCCGTCCTTGTACAGCGGGAAACCGCCCGGATCTGCGGCCAGCCCCAGCGGCGAGCGCTGCGGGCCGATCATCCCGTCGCTCATCCGCGTGGAAAGGTCCGAACAGGGCAGCTGGCTGAACTGCACGCCGAACAGCGGCCCGCTTTCAAGCCCCACGGTCGAGGCGGCGGGCGGGAAATGCTCCTGCACGATCTGGCTGGCAGTGCGGGTCGAAAAGGCATTGCCCCCGCTCGAGAGATAGGCCCCGGTGATCGCCTTGGCGATGGCGGCGGTGGCGGTGGGCACCTGGACGCCCTGCAGCCCGACCTCGTCACCCGGCGCGGCGCGCCCGGCGATCGTGCGCCGGCTGATGCGGGTGTTGCCGGGCGTGCCGGTCATGGCGAAGACGCCGAGGACATTGCCCACCCGGTCGACCACCGCCACGGTGGCGGGGAGGCCGCGTGCCTGCGCCTCGCCCACGGCTTGCGCGATGATCTGCTGGACATCGCCGACCGACAGCGCGCGCTGCGCCGGATCGGTGAACAGCCGCCCCCCGGTGGTCGGCGTAGGACTGGGTGTCGGAGACGCCGTGCCGCCTCCGCCGCCGCCCGTCGATCCGCCATCGCCGCCGCAGGATGCCAGGACCAGAGCAAGGGCCCCCGTCAGGCAGCCAAGCGCGCGCCGCCGCATTATCGCAGGCTCCCGATCGCGGATGTCGCGCTGGCCAGCGCGCTGCGGAATGCGGCGGGACGATAGGTCTCCGGCGCGGCCACTGCGGCATAGGCACGGTTGATATTGGCGCGGATCGCAGCCGCCGCGCCGACCGTCACGCGGCCTTCGCGGACCAGCGCATTGAGCAGCGTATCGACCGCCATCACCGCCTGGACCGACCCGGCGTAATCGGTAAAGCGCGGCGCGGTCGCCTGCGAGGCGATCGCCGCGATCACCTGATAGGCATCATTGCTGCCGAACGAGCGCGCGGCCAGCGCATTGGACAGCGCCTGCGCCCGCTCTCGCAAAGCAATCGCGGCCTGTTGCGCGCTGCCCCGGTCGCGGGCCATCGCGCGGTGGAATTCCACGCTCGCGTCACCGAAAGCCTCGCCAGCGCCGGGCGCCAGCGCCCGGCCCACTGCGGACAGCATGATGATGTTTTCATCGTTGAACGGCGCATTGCCGAAGGGGATCGGGCGGCCGGGATTGGTCTCGAAAGTCAGCCGCCGGGCGGGCCCGTCAGTGATCGCGCGGTGGCAGCTGTGGCAGTCGTAGAAATAGAATTCGGGGAACATCCCGCGCATGCCGAAGCCGGGCCGCGCGAACAGATCGGTCGCCCGCGCAACCGCTTCCGCCTGGCCCACCGCCCATAGCCGTACGCTGTCGCTGCGCCCCTTGCGGCGGGCATAGTCGGCATCTTCGGTGTGATGCTGCTGCAGCGAGGAGAAAAGATCGAGCTCGAACGAAATCCGCGGGTGGCCCGCAGCCATCATCGAATGGGTGACGAACTGGCCCGTATCAGTGCTGCCGTAATGGCAATCGAGACAGATTTTCGCGCGCACCTGCGGATCCTCGAGCGGCACCAGTCCCGCGCGCACATTGGAAGCATGGCTGGCGGCCTTCTCGTAATGGACCTGCAGCCAGCCCTCTGCCGCGCCATGGCAGCTTTCGCAGCCCACCCCGTCGCTGGTGTGGAAACGCGCGCCGCGGCGCGATTGCGGGACATAGGTTGCATGGCAGCCGAGGCAGGCGGGCGCGGAGGTCGCCGCCCCCAGCCCCAATGTCTGCGCGATCTGGCGCCCGCGGCGGCTGGCGAGCACCGAATAGGCGCGGCTGTGCGCCCCGCTGGCCGAAGACGGGGCCTGCCAGGTCGCGATCTCGTCCTGCCGGACGACCGCACCATTGCCTTCGGAGCGGCCATGGCAGGTCGAGCCGGCACAGGTCGCCACGCCTTCGAAGTTTGCAGTCGAGGACTGGGCGTTGGCGGCGGAGGAATCGGGGCTCGCGGGCGCAACAGCGGCCAGCGCAAGCAGCAGCGCGAGCGCAAACGCCCGCACGGCTCCGCCCCGTCCCCCTTGCCAGCGTGCTGCCCGGCGTTTCATCGGCCCTCCCCGATTGCCCTAGTCTGCTGCTGCCGCCCCCCGCAGCAGCCGCCATGCCCCGTACCGCGGGGCCACCGGTAGATACCTAGCTCGCCAGTTTCTCGCTCAAGAGGTCAAGCTGGCCCATGCAGCCGAGATTGGCCAGCGCGACGGCCAGATCTTCGGGATCTTGCGGCGTTTCGTCCAGCGCAATGAATTCGAGGCGCTGCTTCGCCCCGCCCGCCGGACCCGACAGGTCATAGAGCCGGTTCTGCGCCAGCGGCAGTTCGTCGGCGCTGAGCGAAGCGGTGGCGGAGCCGTCCTCGAAGGTGAAATGGAGGTGGAAATCCGAAATCGCCGAACCCAGCACCCAGGTTTCCCCGCCTTCGATCGAGGGACGCCAGAAGGTAATGGCATCGCCTGCCGGGAGGCAGACCTTGCCCGGACGGCTGATGTCGATGTTCCACAGATTCGAATTGGTGGACGATCCGGTAGCCCCGCCGCGCACCGCCCCCGTCCGGACGCGGGCGCCCGACTGCTGGCGGGTCAGCATGGCAAAGGCGGTCCGCTTGCTCGCGCCGCGTGCCCCCACCCGGTGCGTGCCCGGACCCGAGATGACGCGTGTCCCGCTGCCGGTCAGCACAGTGATGCTGTCGCCGGTGCGGAGCGTAACGCTCGCCGCATCGTCGAGCTTCTTGCCTACCGGATAGGTTTCGGCAGACGGCCCGCTGGACTTGACCACCACCCCGGCCTGCGCGGGTGTCGATCCAAGAAAACCGAGCGCTGCAAACGAGAGCGCGGCCCCTGCGAGTATGTTCTTAACCGAGGACATAAGCCCCTCCATCATCCAGGTTCTGAATTCGATATAACAGGTTTTCCAGCGCCGTGTCAGCCGGATGACGGCTGACGACATCGGCGATGATCTCCGCTGCCCTAGCATCGTCCGTCCCGACCAGCTTGTATGCATCCGCCAGCAATGCCCGATCGGCAGCGGGGAAATCGGGTACCGGCTCCATCAGCTCGACGGCGCGCGCGCGTCCGCGCAGGACCACGCGGCCCATCGGACGCCACCAGTCGAGCCCCGCCCGGTCGGCGAATTCGCGGCTGGCCATGACGCTGGATGCCAGCGCCTTGTTGGCCGCCTCGAGCCGTGCGGCAGTGTTCATGCTGTCCCCCAGCGCGGTATACTGGATGCGGTTCTCGCCGCCGAAATTGCCGACCACCGCCTCGCCAAAATGCAGCCCCACGCGGGTTTTGCCGATCTTGGGTAGCCCGGCGTCCATTGCCGCGACTTCTTCGCGAAACGCCTCGCCCGCCTGCCAAAGCGCATAACCGGCGCGGGCGGCGCGCTCGCCATCGTCGGGCCGCGCGATCGGCGCGCCCCAGAAGGCGACCACCGCATCGCCGACGAATTTGTCGATCACGCCGCCATGATCGAGCACCACGTCCGACAGCATGTCGAGATAGCGGTTGAGCAGCTTGGCGACCATTTCCGGCTCGATCGCATGGCTCATCTTGGTGAAGCCCTCGAGGTCCGAGAACAGCACGAAGAGTTCCTTCTTCTCGCCATGGAGCGAGAGCAGCTGCGGGTTTTCGAGGATTTCCTGCGCCATTTCGCGCGGGAGGTATTTGCCCAGCGCGCCTTGCGCGAAATTCCGCTGCACCGCGCCGCTCGCGCGCGCGGCCGACACCACCGCGGTAAAGGCAATGATCCAGCCGAGCAGCCAGCCGGCAGCGGGCACGCCGAGCGTATCGACCCCCTGCCATTCCATCACGAAAGGCACGCCGATAAAGGTGCCGAACTGCGCCGCGAGCAGCAGGTAGATGCGCCAGCTACCCCATTCGAGCAGACCGGTGAGCACGGCAGTGGCGACCACCAGTATCGCCATCAACCATAGGGTGAGCCCCCCCACCTGCCCGCGCCGGTCGCCGTCGAGCATTTGCGCGATCATATCCGCATGGACGCGCAGCCCGGCGGGATTTTCGCCGATGACGCTGGAGAGGGTGGTCTGGACGCGGTCGTAATCGATGATGTCGCCGCCGACGAGGATATAGCGCCCCTCGATCTGTTCGCGCAGCATGGCGCGCACCTCGGGAATTTCCATCAGCACTGGGTCGAGGAAATTGTCGATCTGGAGACGTCCGTACATCGGCTCGTTCTCGAACGCGGGATGGCGATAGCGGAGCGCCCCTTCGTAGCCTGGCAGCGCCAGCTCGCCCTCGCCCGCGGCACGGAGCATGGCGCGGCCCAGCACCGGCGGCAGGTCGGGTTCGATGCTCGGCCATTTGCGCGTCACGCCATTGGTGTTGTCGAGCCGGATGCTGGCGGGGGTCGCATTCGACCCTTCGAGCTGGGCGAGGAACTCCTCGAGATAGACCTGCTGGTCGTAGACGATATCGGCTTCGTTGGTCGCGAAATTGGCATAGCCGACGAGCGTCGGGGTCTGCATGCCGCGCAAGGTGGCGAGCAGCTCGGCATCCTCGTCCTGCGGCTGGTCGAACAGAATATCGAGCCCGATCGCCTTGGGCTCCATCCCGTCGATGATCTGCAGCGCGCGCGACAGCATCCCGCGATCGAGCGGCGAGCGTTTGCGCGCAGCGATCAGCGTCTGGTCGTCATAGACCACCATCGTAATGCGATCGTCCTGCTCGATCTTGTCCGCCAGGATGGAGCTGCGCCAGTCATAGAGCGCGCGTTCGGCGTCGCCCGTACCCGGCGTGGTGATGTCGACATTCTCGGCGCCTTCGATACGCCATTCGTCGGGGACCACCTCGTGCGGGATGTTCCAGCTGTAGCGCGCGATCAGCAGCGCCATGAGCACCAGCACCGCGGTCAACACCAGACGACGCGGGCCGGCCTCGCGCACATTGCGCCAGCCACGGATCAGCAGATTGTCGTCCCTGTCCTCGCTCAACCCCCGCCTCCCCGCGGTCCATCGAACGACCCATTTTTATTGTGTTATCCGGCGGTTGTAGAGCAGTAACGCAATGCCGCAACCCCCGTTAGCGTCATGCCATATCGGGATCGTTCCACGCCAGCACCGGCTTGCGCGCGGCCTGCGTTTCGTCGAGCCGGCGGCGCGGGGCGTAATGCGGCGCGGTCTTGAGCGTTTCGTCACCCGCCTTGGCCTGCTCGGCTACGCTGCGCAGTGCCATGATGAACTGGTCGAGCGCCGCCTTGCTCTCGGTCTCGGTCGGTTCGACCAGCATCGCGCCGTGCACCACCAGCGGGAAGTACATCGTCATCGGGTGATAGCCCTCGTCGATCAGCGCCTTGGCCAGGTCGAGCGTCGAGACGTCGTCGGCGAAGCCTTTGTCGCTGAACAGCGCTTCATGCATGCACGGCCCGCTGTGGCCGAAGGGTGCATCGAGCACGTCTTCGAGGCTGCGCAGGATGTAATTGGCATTGAGCACGGCGTCTTCGGACACTTGCTTGAGACCATCGGCACCGTGGCTGAGGATATAGGCCAGCGCGCGGGTGAACATGCCCATCTGACCGTGGAACGCGGTCATGCGGCCGAAGTGTTGCAGCGGGCCGCCGAAGTGCTCCTGAGCGAATTCCTCTGCATCCTCTTCCTCGACAAGATGGACAACGCCGTCCTTAGTGCGCGCAGTGTAAGGCAGCGGGCCAAAGGGCGCGAGCGCTTCAGATAGTACCACGGGGCCCGAACCCGGGCCCCCGCCGCCGTGCGGTGTCGAGAAGGTCTTGTGCAAATTGATATGCATCGCATCAACGCCGAGATCGCCAGGGCGAACCTTGCCGACGATCGCGTTGAAGTTCGCCCCGTCGCAATAGACGAAACCGCCGGCCTCATGGACCGCGTCGGAAATCGCCTTCATGTCGCGCTCGAACAGCCCGCAGGTGTTGGGGTTCGTGATCATCACGCCCGCGACATCGGGGCCGAGCCGCGCCTTCAGCGCCTCCAGATCCACGCGGCCTTCGGGCGTGGCGGGGATGTCCTCGACCTTGTAGCCCGCGAAGGCGGCAGTGGCGGGGTTGGTGCCATGCGCGCTCTCGGGCACGAGGATGACCTCGCGCGCATCGCCCCGCGCCTCGAGCGCGGCGCGGATGCACAGGATGCCGCACAATTCGCCATGCGCGCCCGCCTTGGGGCTCATCGCGACGCCGTGCATGCCGGTAAGCTTGACCAACCAATATGCGAGTTCGTTGACGACTTCGAGTGCACCGCGAACAGTGTCGACCGGCTGCAGCGGATGGACGTCGGCAAATCCGGGCATCCGCGCAATCTTCTCGTTCAGTCTGGGGTTGTGCTTCATGGTGCACGAACCCAGCGGGAAGAGACCGAGATCGATCGCATAGTTCTGACGCGACAGGCGCGTATAGTGGCGCACGGTTTCGGGTTCGGAGAGACCAGGCAACCCAATGCGCTCGGTTCGCTCGAGACCTCCGAGACGCGACGGCGGGGCGGGGCTCGGCGGCGTCGGCTGCTCCACACCGGCAAGGCCTAGTTTGGTCGCGAATTCGAAATCTACGCCGGTTGTTTCAATATGACCGATTTCGAACAGCAGCGGTTCTTCGAGCATCAGCGCGCGATTGCCGGTGGCAGTGTCGGGACCGCTCATCGCATTGTGACCTTCGACGGGCGTGCCGGGCTTCCAGCCCGATGCATTGGGCGCGTTCATGTCTGCACCTCCTCGAGTGCGGAGGCCAGTGTTTCGATGTCCTCCTCGGTGGTGGTTTCGGTAACCGCGACGAGCAGGCCGTTCGACAGGCTTCCGATGTCGGGGAAAAGGCGGCCCAGCGAAACGCCTGCCAAGATGTCCTGCCTAGTCAATTCGCGAACTATGCTGCGTGCATCGCCATCGAGCAGGATCGTGAACTCGTTGAAAAATGCATCGTTCAACACTTCGACGCCCGGCACCTTGGCCAGGCGTTCGGCGGCGATGCAGGCGAGGCGATGGTTTTCCATAGCGAGGCGCCTCAAACCCTTCTCGCCGAGCAGCGTCATGTGGACATTGAACGCCAGCGCGCACAGCCCCGAATTGGTGCAGATGTTCGAGGTCGCTTTTTCGCGGCGGATGTGCTGTTCGCGGGTCGAGAGCGTCAGCACGAAGCCGCGCTTGCCCTCCGCATCGACCGTCTCGCCGCACAGGCGCCCGGGCATCATGCGGACATGCTTTTCATCGCGCACCGCGAACAGGCCGAGATAGGGCCCGCCGAACTGCAGGCCCACGCCGATCGACTGGCCCTCGCCCACCACGATATCGGCGCCCAGCTCGCCGGGCGACTTGATCGCTCCCAGCGCCACCGGCTCGGTGTTGACCGCGATCAGCAGCGCGCCCTTCTCATGCGCCGCCTCGGCAATACGCGCGAGGTCGGGCAGGCGACCGAGGATGTCGGGGTATTGCACCACAACACAGCTCGTGTCCTCGTCGATCCGGGCGATCAGGCCGTCGTCGTCGGGCTTCGGCGTCAGGCTCGGAGGGGCACCGGCGATCTCGTCATCGGTGAACTTGGCCATCGTCCGCACAACTTCGGCGTAGTGCGGATGGAGAGCGCCCGAGAGCACGACCTTGCGCTTCTTGCCGCGCGCCACACGGCCCGCCATCGCCACCGCTTCCCAGCAGGCGGTCGAGCCGTCGTACATCGAGGCGTTCGCCACCGCGCAGCCGTAGAGCCGCGCAACCTGCGTCTGGAATTCGAACAGCATCTGCAGCGTGCCCTGCGCGATTTCAGGCTGGTAGGGCGTGTAGGCGGTCAGGAACTCGCCGCGCTGGATGATGTGGTCGACGCTGGCCGGGATGTGATGCTTGTAGGCCCCTGCCCCGAGGAAGAACGCCGCATCGGCTGCGGCAAGGTTCTTCTTGCTCAGCCGCCGCATATGCTTTTCGACCGCCATTTCGCTGGCGTGCATCGGCAGGCCTTCGATCGGGCCGGAGAGCCGCGCCGCCTCGGGCACATCGGCAAACAGCGCATCGATATCGGGCGCTCCGATCGTGTCGAGCATGGCCGAACGGTCGGTATCGGTCAGGGGTAGGTAGCGCATCGTGGTTCCTTCACGCCCCGCGGGGCATCAGCGGATCAAAGCCCGTCGCAGAAGCTCTTGTAGGCGGCCAGGTCCATCAGACCGTCGAACTCCGACTTGTCGCCGATGGTCATCTTGAAGAACCAGCCGTCTTCTTCCGGAGCGGTGTTGACCAGCGCGGGGTCGTCTTCGAGCGCGTCGTTGGTTTCCATGACCTCGCCGCTGATCGGCGCGTAGACATCGCTCGCCGCCTTGACGCTTTCGACCACGGCGGCATCCTTGCCCTTCTCGATCACGCTGCCGACATCGGGCAGTTCGACGAAGACGATGTCGCCCAGCTGGCCTTGTGCGTAATCGGTGATCCCGACGGTGGCGGTGTCGCCCTCGACGTCGATCCATTCATGTTCATCGGTAAAATAGCGGGCCATTTCGATCATTTCCCTCTGTGGTAGCGATGGGGGACGAAGGGGAGCGAGGCGACCGTGGCGGGGAGCCTCTTCTTCCGCACCTCGACTTCGAGTTCGGTGCCTTCGGCGGCAAGCGCGGTCTCGACATAACCCATGGC
>JGI24523J20078_1000213_pt1 | contig 12836 bp, 12 predicted proteins | sample LinPmetageLP48_FD_20078 | JGI IMG/M metagenome (IMG submission 20078) | reverse complement strand
GAGCAAGTTAGTAAAGATACGCGCAACGGTTCGCAAAATAAAAAATCTTCTAACCAGTCACAAAGCTTTAGAGAGCGTTATAAGCCAAAGACAAGTCATCAGCTAGCTGAGCTACGTCGTTACGGTCTTTAATATACATAGATAATATACATAAAAAAGAGGCATCATATGATGCCTCTTTTTATTGCCGCTGTAGTTTAAATTTTCTTACAACCTTTAGCCATATATAATTCATTCAGCTTATCCTGCTGAACATACTGGATTGGATCTTGATACCCAGCATCAACAAAGCCCTTTACTCTCATACTAGATGAAGGAGTAGTAGCATCAGCTAGACCATCCTTACGATTAGAGTAGCAAGTCCATGTCTTACTGAAGTCTACTCCTAATTTTACTCCTTCTTTGACGATAGCTTCTTTACTCATAGTTAGTAACGGTGCACCTATTTGAATTCGATTCTCTCTATTAAGAGCGATTAACGCATTCATCGAATCTACGAACTCAACACTACCATCCCAATAACCTGCTAAAGAATCTACCTCTGCAGCCCCATACCATACAGTATCGGCACCTTTCGACTCTGCATATGCACACCCTATTGTATTAAACAATTGATTCCGGAAACGGTACATAACTAACTGGCTGAGCATCACCGGCCATTTTACTAATATCTGGGTTATCGATATCGGTATTAGTAAGTGATGATGTAGGTGCTAGATGTTGAATAAAGCGTACATCAGCTGTATAGTGATCTACNTCNATATCNGGAAACTTACTCTTGATCGCATCAATCTGATGCTGTATACAGTCAAGTTCACGTACATGTCGTTGACCATAGTTATAGGATATAAGGTTAATTGTCTTAAACCCCCTATCAGCAGCCATATGCAATAGCACAACACTATCCATACCACCACTTATTGATAATACTAATCTTTTACTCATTTTATAAAACCTGCTTGTTGTAAATCTATAATAATCTCTGCAGTATGTATTATAGTATTCAATACCAACAATGCAATTATAATTTTAGTACTAGTCCTCATCCGAAATAAGGTCTGATAACGGCTTTGGTTTTGGTTTTTCTTCTTCAACTTCATCAGGTATTTCTTCTCCCTCTTCATTTGAGTAAGACCACGCCTTACCGATACGATCTTCCACTACTGGTAGAATAATATTTTCCCAAAGTTCCTTATCCTTACGCCAGTTCTTATAATACCCTAATTTCTTACCATCTGGTAGCTGGTATGTAGCACCTGTACAAATAACAGCACCAACACCTACAGCTAGATCGAGCATACCGAAGTATCTATCCAGTCCAGAAGCAAATGATAGGTACATTTCACCTTCTAGGTACTGTTTAATAAATCGATTCTTACGAGTAAGAGCTCTAATGATAATACCTGCATAGTTTTTCTGAGCTACTGCAGTTTCACCATCCATAGTCTTACCACCGTCTGATTTAACTGGCTTCCGCGCTAGTTGAATTGTAACAGATGGAAGATACGTACATGACTTACCACCTGGCATGTTCTTCTCGATAGATGGAAACAACGCAGCTGGGTTATCATACACGTGATTAGTACAAAGAATAGTTGTCTGTGTAACTGCACCTAAATTAGTACAGGTCTGCATTAATGACTTCATAGCACGAGCATTTGTACCCATATCTGTCGATGTACTATCCTTACCCATACGGGCTAAAGATAATTCCGATTGTAAATTACCGAGTGAATCGATAGCTACAATAAACTTACCTTCAAGTCCTTTCTCTTTGACCGAAGTAAGAAACTTATACAATGCATTACGTGTTTGTTCGATACTAATACACGGTACATACTTAACATTACTAACATCAAGACCGAGTCTTTCAGCTCCTTCAGGATCGATAGCATTTTCAGTATCGAATATAACTGGAATTAGCCCCTCTTTCTGAGCAGCTGCTAGTATTTTCATTACGAACAACGACTTGCCGGTCATTGATTCACCAGCCAGCATAGTAACTCGACCTTTTGGTATACCACCATGAATCGAGCCTGAAACAATTGCATTGAGAACATAAGAACCAGTATCGATCCAACCACCGACACGGCTTAATGTACTATCAGATAGATAGGTTGCAAACGGATTAACGCTATCGATATCATCGAGAGCTTTTTTAACGTCTTTTTCCATACATTTATTATAATATAAGATAACAAAACCTCCAGAAATATTTCCAGAGGTCTTAAATTAGTTGTGAGTAGTTTTATTGGCTCCGAAGGTAGGGTTCGAACCTACGACCTAGTGGTTAACAGCCACCCGCTCTACCGCTGAGCTACTTCGGAATAAAGATTTTAATATGGTGGGCAGAGTTGGATTTGAACCAACGTACACTTACGTGAGCAGATTTACAGTCTGCCGCCTTTAACCACTCGGCCATCTACCCATATTAAATGGAGCTTTCTGTCGGATTCGAACCGACGACCTGGTGATTACAAATCAACTGCTCTACCAACTGAGCTAAGAAAGCATTTACTCATCAAAAAGTTTAATAACTTCCGGCTCTTCAGATTGAACTGCCGGAGCTGGCGAATTGATATTTTCATACTGCTGAATAATCTTATCGTCTAACTCAACATCTGAGATAGCGATAGAGGCTTTATGAAATACCCAGTTGTTTTTATTTTTATCTCCTTTAATAAACTCCATAAAGAGATAAGGAAAAGATTGAACCTGGAGCTGACCTGTTTGTTGATCCGGCTGTACATGGATAATAACAGGGTTATTTAAGGTGATTGTGGTATCGTTCTCGTCGGTAATTTTACCGACAACAGTACGACCAATAGTATCTACAATACATTTAATGTCTGACATACACCTATATTAAGTTATAAATTAATTTTATCAACTATATTTTTTGCTTCTTCCAAAGATTCTACCGCCTGTTTAGAAAGGTAAGTGGATTTATCAGAAGCGTGTTCTAATGTATTCTTATAGGTAAAGATAGCTTTTCGTATTCCTTCAATTTGTGGTGATGCTATCTCACCTGTACCATCATCCGTACCATTAAGTACATTTTTAAAAATTGACAGTACTGTTCGAATACCGTCAATTTTACCTCGTTTAAATGCTGGGTGTTCCTTTGGAGTGTTATCATCCTGCGGACGATCTAAATAACTATCAGACATAATTTATGTTATTTACTAAACAAGTCAAATAATTCCACCTGTACATTTTCAGCGGGCTTACGTATCGTCCATTTTACATTATCATAAAATCTCTGAATAGATTGAAAGAGAATTTTTTCAAACATCTTATCGTAATCCGGCTTAAAAATATCTTTAAACTCAGAAGGATGTTCATATTTAAATCCTATACTCTCTAACCCGAACTTATTGGGTTGCTCGACATACATATACCTAACTTTATCACCAGAGCTAATTGACTCGTACCGATTACCGGTTTTTAGCTTTTCTAACATCAGGTTATAAAAGTAAGCAGACTTAACATGTATAGGCATTCCTTTTGTAGTAGAAAACTCATTACACTGAACAGCGTACTTTTCATAACTCTTCACACCCATCACGAATGCCATATCTTCTGGTGATAGTGTCTTAAAAACGTCATATGTCTCGTTTAGTACTTCATTAGTCTTAGCTAACGACTGCGTTGTGAGCATAGTCTCAATAATCTTTTTAGCATACGGCTTAATAGCGTTAGGCATAGTCGTTCTAACAACCTCGACACCAGTATACTTAAACTTATTTTCCCGAATCCCCTCATCATCGAGAATATGCATCACATATCGCTTCTTTTGAAGAAACACACCAACATCAGCGATGCATTCCCGCTTGAAAATAAATCGAGGATCTTTAGTTAGCAAAGCTTTACGTGCCCATATACCAATATCCTCATTGAGCTTATCCTCTATGCGTTGAATTTCGTCATACGTCTCCTGATGAATGATTCCATTCTTCTCATCTTCAAAGAACTTAATACCATTTTCAACTAAGGGTGATATAGAAATGTAAGACGAGTCTGTATCATTATAGATGATACACTCTTCAAGTTCATGATCACTTATATCTTTATCAATATTTGCACGAATGTACTTTTTAAGCAGTTTATTAGATTCCTTAATAACAGCTTGCCCTGTTAGTGTTACTGACGAAGCAATATCATCATCACCAATAGGAGCGTTCTTGTTACCCATATACCCATAACAACTATTTACAAGAATCTTAATAACCATCTGCGATGTGTTAAGGCGCTCCACTTCATACTTAAGTTCAATATTACTAGGATCCTTCTTAAGATCTTGTTTACATTTAAACAGCTTCTTCTTAATCTTAACGCGTTGATTATAGTAATATTCAAGAAACTCTGGTATAATACCTTTCTTCTTTTGACTAAAGAGAAACCCGGCCTTCGATAGTGCACACTCTTCTGTTTTAACGAACTTTACAAAATCAGGCTTCGTCAATTCAAACAGTTTACCGGATACATGCTGGATAGTAACCTTATCATCGGTAGTTTTTTCAATCTTACCGATCTTTGTCTCTGGTGACGTATTAAGAGATATCATCACGTTGGGGTATAGTGAGTTAGCGTCAAACGATACTACATTTTTCTTAAACCCGCGTTTAGGTTCTGCAACATACGCACCAGGGTTCTTACCCGTATCTACATTTCGTAAAAACGTTGAAATAATTTCACCTCGCTTACGAGCTCGTATAGTAAGAGCGCCATTAATAACTTGAATAGTACCCATAGCACCTTCAAGTGTAGTAAGGCCCACATATGAGAGCATTCTAAGTAAAGGTATATATTGAAGCTTCTCTTCTAATCGTACAAGTAGGTTAACATCTTGAATGTTGTAGTCAATAAAAGTATTCCAATCTTCATCTGCTAGTTGATGAAGACTCATTCCCCCATAATCAACCTTATTCTCACCAAGCTCTACTTCACCAATAGCATCCAGTTTATAAGATTCTCTCAACTTAAGGCAAAAGCGTCTATATACATCAAGGTAGTCGAGACAAGCGATACCATCTACATAGTATCTCTTTTGATCCCTACCAAACTTACCCTTTACTGCTCTAAAATGAACGTTCTTAAGCGGTGAGAGACGATTAACATAGTCTTGACCTAACACTCTTTCCATCCGATTAATAATATATGGAATATCAAAAAACTCTGAGTTCCAACCGCTTAAAATATCCGGAAAGTCGTTTTCGAGATATTCGAGAAACTTAACGAACATAGCTCGTTCATCTCTACAATGAACATAGATAAGATCGTCTCTACCTTTACCTGTATATTCCTTAATACCGAATGTATGGAACTTCTTTGTAAAGTTATCCCAGCAAGTTATAACATTAACAGTATGGGTTGGATTATCTACATCAGGAAAACTATCAACTGAATATGTCTCAATATCTAAAAAGCAGTACTTAATAGGTGTAGTATTAAATTCCGGCTTCTCATTCTCCTGCCAGTAGGAGTCTAACAGAAATTGCTGAACTGGTGGACAGTTCTCAAACACCCTCTTAAGACCAGAGTCCTGTAGAAATTTATACCTGTTATAAGCAGTATTGAATCTCTTCTTTTTTACTTTCGTACCAAAAATGGAAGTCTTATCACCTCTATTATCTTCAACATAAAGATACGGCTCGAATGAGCACTCAGTAGAAATACGCTTACCATCTTGATCCCAAGTAAACAACGTGACGGTACTCTCTCTACCGTTATAAACAACATTTCTATACATCTCTAATACTATTGTATCAGAGTTCCTTAATTATGCAATAGTAATAACCCTAATTATGAATTCCACTTCTTAAGATACTGTCTCTCCGGAGAACCGTAAGGGGTCGTAAGAGCTTCAATATGTGCACCAATATTATCTGGACTTTCTAGTATACGCTTATTCGCGATATCTCTTAATATAGATACATTTTTATAATATTTGGTACGATTTTTCCAATTTAATATACTCTCTATTTTGTGTTCGAACTCTTCTGGTGAATTAAATCGTAAGCTACCAGGAGCTGAATAGTATGTATCCATATCTTGACATAAACAAGGTATTCCGAGAGTACATGCTTCAATAAATTTAATGTCCGACTTGGCCCTATTAAAATTATTAACCTCTAGTGGTGCAACCATCAATTGTGGGTTAAGGTTAGATATAAAGTGAGGATACTCTAAAAGATTCTTCCACGGGTGGAATTCAATCTTACCCGTTCTAACTAAATCTGCTAATGGTGGTGGAAAAGCTCCGACAAACACCCATTGGTACTTGTCTACAGTCTTTCTTATAACGTTGAGAACTTCAGACATATCATCCTTACCACCTGTCTTGTTATCTACGTCATAATGTGCTCCAGAACCTGTGTAAAGTATCCTCGGTTTCTTTTTATTTTTATCAAAACTACCTTGAACCTTTCTAAGGTTAAAAAGATGTCCCATCCAAAAATTAGGTACGAAATTAGGTATCACAGTAATGTTCTGCTGACCTGTTTTTTCAATATAAAGCCTTCTCATAAAGTCACACGTAACTGTAACTTCATCAACCATATTGATCATATCGATACAGTTTTGTCTAACTTCATTATTATCAAATGCAAACTTAAATTTGTTGTAGTCTGGAATCTCTTCCTTAAATACAACATCATCAACTTCATAAATAATTTTAAAATCATGCTCTTGTTGAACCTTTTTAAGATGTTCTAAGAATTGTTTTTGAGAACCGGATGCTTGCCTTTGTAACTTTACAGCTTTAACTTTTTCATACCATCTTGGATCTGCAACCATGGCTGTAGTTGATTGTGACATACCTCTACCAGTACCATTAATAACTTGCTCAGGCCACAATATACGCCAATGACCACAACCAGAGTAATCAGCTAAATAGTTGATAAATCTGGGCATAGACTCTTCTTTAGGGCGAGGCTGGGTAGGTGCCACACTCGTCTGAATAGGTGCTGGTGGAAATGGAGATGCAAAAGGAACTCCAAATGGCTGTCTATTAAGCATATATAATATATAGGTTACTTTTCAATATAATCTACTCTCTTAGTTATACCGTTTTCCTTTATAAGGTATACTACTTCTCCAGTTACCGCTTTTATTGATTCCTTACGATGGGATATAACAATAGAGCACTCATCAAGCTCTTCTACTCTATCTTGAAGTATTTGTGTTATAAGCTCTATACCTTTTTCATCAAATGACGAATCGAATAGCTCATCATATATTGCAATATTGTACTGTACACCGCCCTGTAAGCGACGAATATCAGAAAATGTAAATAAACATGCTAGGTCGATCGATTTACGCTCAGCTCCGGAGAAATTGAAGTAGGAACATAGCTTATTCTTTTCATTAAGAATTTCTTCTTCAAAATACTCGTTAAATACGCAGATCGAATTTGAATCTAGTCGCTTAAGGTAGTGTAATAATTTACTATTAAGTAGTTCTAATAGTTTGTTTACAATATATGACTTTACGCCCTCTTCAGAAACTACATATTTAACTATATCAAGTTTAGATATTGCGTCCCTATATTCCTTAACCTTAGTCTCTAGTTCAGTTAAACGCAGCTGCGTTTCGTAAATAATAGTATCAAAATCAGTCTCTGTTTTATTAATAGTTTCAAGATCTACTTTTAATTCATCTTGCCATTCATTAAGCTGATTAATTCTTTCGTTAGTATTTTGCTTCTTTTGAATAGTTACCTTATTATCAGCTAACTTATTATTATACTGGGTAATTGAAGTATGAATTTTCCGTTTTACATCACGAGCTTTATCTAAACTAACTGTAACCTCTTTTATATCTCGAACCATCCGCTCAATCGTTTCTTTGAGCTTTTTCTTTTCTTCAGCAATCTTTGTTGTGTCATGATCTTCGATTGGACGCAAACAAACAGGACACACATCTTCATCCGTACCAAGCTTTTTATACTTCTCTTTAACATGACCTATTTCTGATTTTGCGGAACTTATACCCTCGATATATTTATCTATTTTATCCTCACACTCAACCAATTTACCCTTATATCTGTCTATACTCTCACTTACTTCCTCTACATTAACTTCTCGTAAAGCAGATATTTGATCTTTTAATAAATTTAACTCCTTTTGATTATTAGATTGTCTTGTAGCATATAGTTCCTTTTTTTGGGCTCGTTTTTGGAGTAACTTTTCTTTTTGAGTATTATAATTATGAAAACTCGTATTAACCTCATCTAGCTTTGTAACTTCAGTATCATGATCCCTCTTAACTTCATTATATTCAGTCCTTAAAGCAGATAGCATTTGACTAAAGACTTCCATTCCAAAAATATCCTCAATAAACTTTCGTTTTTCGACTTTATTTTTAGCCATAAAAGGTATCGCATTATTAACAGTCATAATAACACAGTTTTGAAAGATAGCTGGTGAAGCACTTAAGACATCACATATATATTTGTTCGTATTACTAATACTATCACGTGTTTTATCAACACCATTCTTATAAATAAACACTTTTGACGGAGATAAATTTCTAACTATCTTATATTCATTCTTACCAGATGGAGTAATTACATCAAAGTCGAGCTCTACATGCGTCTTACCATTAGTTAAATTATTCGGTATAAGATCCTTTTTAATCTCACGTAAAGTGTCACCAAATATAGAGAAATAGATAGAATCTGCTATAGTACTCTTACCGATAGCATTTCTTCTCGCAGGTTTATCTTTATTCGACCCTGTAATAATATGAAGACCCTTAGTAAACTCAACAGTTACAGGGTCTTCGCCAACAGAAAGGAAGTTTATAATACTTACTTTTTTAAATTCGACTCTTTTCATATAAATTTAGAGTATAATCAATAATATCCTTTTTATTTGTTATTTCAAGTAGATTAATAAACTCTTCTATCGCTTGCGGTATATCAATACCTGAGAGATCTTCTTTAGCCTCTGTATTCTCTAAAATTCGATTAAAGTTAATATCATAATCTACAGTAAGATTTCTTGGTTTAAGTAAATTAAGCTTTTTGAGAAGAATATCCATATCCTCATGACAGATATTCATATCTACCTTTAACTTTACAATATTATTACAGACAAGATCTATAACATGTTTAGTTATATCACCTTCTCTAACTAATACACTTAGAGGTACCTTCTTATATATAGGTGAAATAGTATTTGGAGTAAATTCATACTCCATATTATCAAGATCTAACACGTAGTACCCTTTTTCATTGTCAACATCTCCAAAATCCATTTGAAAAGGATTACCACAATACAGTATGGTTCCCTTACCAAACTTTTTTTCATGTCTAGTGTGGAAATGACCTGAAACAACTAACTCAGATTTCTTTAATAGATCTTTTATCTTGACTCCCTCCTCACATACCTTATATGAATTCATTTTAAATGTTTCAATTTCAAAATGACCAAATATAATATCACTTTGCGGTATATCACAGGGATTTGTATTCCATGGACAAAAAGTTAATGTCTTATCAAACGCTTCAATCGTTAAAGGCTTATCTAGAATAGTAACATTTGTTCTCTTCTTAAAGATTGAGAGGGAGTTTACATCTGTACGATGTTTATAGTAAATATCGTGATTACCAGTAATAGCTATAATATTAAAGTCAGATAAAATATCTAGAATATCAGCAGATACCTGTAGTGTGTTAACAGATATCTCACTTCGGTTATGATGCCAGTCACCACAAAATATAAGATCTTTGATATTTTTTTTCTTACATTCTTCCTTAAACCACAACGCCCATTCAAGCGCGTTTTTATGCCATTCTGTACTATTAGAATGTACCCCTAGATGAAGATCAGAAAATATAGCAAAGCGCGGCTTATTAATCGTGGTATAAGTCATCTTCTTCATCAACAGGTTTTACATATACAACCCCACCGCCGGTGTTATCCGGGTTAGTCATATAAGCTTCATAAACTTGTTCTTTATAGTTTTTCAAAGCCTCGTGATGTTTTTTCTCTTTCTTGATCCTGTTAATAAATGCATTGAAAGCTATTGTGGTAAAATAAGAGAACGGGTTAGATCCACTCTCAAATTTATACTTCTTATACTTCAACGCGGCATACATTTTAACCAAAGCGTCACCAATCATATCATCTTTATAAGTGTAGTTAATAAAGTTTGAGTTATAACTTAGACCGTATGAAATCTTTTTAATGTTTTCTGCCAAGTCGTCGGTTAATACGTCAGTATCGTAATATTTTTGAAGGGAAGCCTTGAACACTTTAGGTTCAATATAATACTCGCCCTCTCTCTTTTTCCTAGACATTAAAGATATTATAACTTACTATATATCTTTTTCAACGTATTTTATCTTTTCTTTGTCATATATCTGCTTACGCTTATTACTATGACGGATACCGTATCTCAACTTATCACATATGTCAAAGATAACAAGCTTATCTTTCGATTCATGCTTACGCAAACCTCTACCTATAGACTGTACTGTTCGAATAAAAGACTTACCACCGGCCGCAAATATAATATTATGTATGTTCTTAATATTTACACCAGTGGAAAAAATAGCGCTTATTGCAATACAAATAACGTTACTCTTCTTCTCCATTATTTTTTTAATCTTATCTCTTTCCTCTACGTCTACTTCACCTCTTATAAAGTACACTTCTTTACCACTTATATTTTGTAAGTGTTCAAGTAACGCTTCGCCGTGTTTTATATGATTGACAAGAATTAGACTGTTGTTATCCAATTTGGTTAGTAGCTTTTGCAAAAATAAATTTCTACGATCACTCTCATAGATAAAATCTAATTCAGCCCTATAACCATTAACACCATCGTAGACAGGACTATGCTTATAGCCAATATTAATAATTTTTATCTCAACATTAGCTAAGTAATCTTCAACTCGTAACTCGTAACTCGACTTCTCGTATATAACTGGACCCAACTTACCAATAATTGACCACTTATCTAAATTATCCTCTGGTAAAGTACCTGTAAATCCGTACTTGTTTGGTGTTATTATCTTGGATATTATCTTACTAATCTTATTACTCGATTTTATTTTGTGACACTCATCAACTATTAGTAGATCAACATACTTCATCCAATCACTCTCATCGAATCGACTCTGGACTATACCTATATTACATATAACCACATTTGCAGTAAGGTCAGGCTTCATCTTACCCGTCCATTTAGTCAACTTAAAGGTTGTACCGCAGTTCATAAACTCATCATATGTTTGAGTTACAAGTCCTAAGTCAGGTACCAACACTATACACTTAAACGTATCCTTATCTTTGCAGTGTTGAAAGTAATTCTCTATAAGAGCGGCTGTAGTAAATGTCTTACCTGCACCAGTTCCAAGCACACAAGTACCTCTACCTAACTTAAGTGACTTTTTGATTACATCTTCTTGATACTCTCTTAAGTCAAATGCAAAATCTTTGTATAGGGATTGTTATAACCTACATTTAAGACTGATTTCAAATTATCAGTAATATTAACGTCAATATTAATTTGCTCTTGTATAAGGTATTGTCTGATTAGCCAATATAGACCTAACTCACATGATCCGGTTGCTGTTATAGCGTACTTACGTCGAGGCGCGAACCTCGAGTAACGCCTAGCGAACCTAGCGGCAGTATTTTCTACAGAAAAGTTTTCTCTAATCTTTTCAAACAACGATGTATCACTGCAAGTAAACTTTAACTTACCACTCGACTTAACAATATCAAAATTAATCATAGTTGTTCCATTTTTTGTATCTCAACGATATTTTTAATCTCGTATCCCATCTGCGACATTATCTTTTCTACTTTTTCAAGATATTCAATAACGTGATTTAAGCCGTATATTTTATCGTTAATCTCAGCAAGGCTATTATGATTTTCTGCTGCAGTCTCAGCAGTACTGTTTGTAATTTTTACCGGTGAGTCACGGATTACTTGTTTAACTATCTCCTTTTTAAGAGTTTTCTTCTTCTTTATAAGCCTATTCTTTTCAACCTTAGCTTCGATGAGCCGAGCCACCCAGTAATGCTTACGGGAAGGTAATCTCATTTGTTGATCTTTTACATTAAAGTCGTCAAGTACTAAATCTTGTCCGACCTCTTCAATGTATCTTTTTAATCGATCATCCACAAAGTTAGTATAAATATAAATATGCAAGAATCAAGAGGTAAATTTGAATCTCAGTTCTTTAAACTAATATCTGAAGATTTAGCAGAGGAGAGTATGTCTGTAGGTGGTGGAGCTCTTGGTCCAGCTGCACAAGGTGGTAAGAGTTTTAATCCGGATGGTCAGATTGACTCTGATGATACAATAGCTAATCGCGATGGAAGACTTGCAAAAATGTTAGGTAGTGGTACACAAACAAGAAGTGGTTATGTATCTAAGAAAAAGAAAGATAAAAAGAAGCGAGGTATAGATGGTGTATTCTTAACTGGCGAAGAAGGTGAGGAAGAAGGACACTCTGAGCACGAAGAACAAAGTAATGGCTGATCTAGGACATTGGCAGGGATTGCTTACAGAAGACACTATTCCGTACGGTTTTATATACGAGATAACTAATCTTACTAATAATCGTAAGTATATTGGTAAGAAGCAGTGTCAATCAGTCCGCAAACGACCGCCTCTTAAGGGTAAGAAGAATAAACGGCATCAAATCGTTGAAACTGATTGGAGAACTTATACTTCTTCCTCGAATGAGTTAAATAAGGATATAATTGAACTAGGAAAGGAAAAATTTAAGTTTGAAATACTAATAAGTTGTGATAGTAAATGGGAACTCTCATATAATGAGATGAAGCTACAAGTAGAACGCGAAGTCTTACT
>JGI24523J20078_1000211_pt1 | contig 12983 bp, 13 predicted proteins | sample LinPmetageLP48_FD_20078 | JGI IMG/M metagenome (IMG submission 20078) | reverse complement strand
ATCTCCAGCGCGATCAGGTCGCTTCCCAGCTCGGCCGGCAGGCGCTGCAGGAATGCGGAATGCGGCTCGCCCTGCCGGGCATTTTGCACGTCGCTCGCGGCGACGGACCGGGCCATCGCGTCGTGCGCCGCCGCCTTCGGCCGGCCGCGTTCGAGCAGGTAGAAGACGACGGTGACGCTGGCCCCGATCGCCAGCACATTGAGATAGGCCAGCAGCGCCTGTTCGAGCGTGGGCGCGGGAACCGGCCCGGGAAGGAATTCGATCGTCCAGATCGCTGCCGTCAGCGGCACCGTGGCGAGCATGGTCAAGCCGATCCACAGCCCGGCGCGGGGCAGCTCGAGCCGCGGGTGCAGCCAGGCGACCAGCGGGGCGAGCGGACGGTAGAAGGCATAGCCGAGCCAGGCGAGCCCGATCCAGCTCACCAGCCGCCATGCCAGCGGCGCGGCGGCCGTCCCGAAGGGGCCGATGATCGCCAAGACCAGCCCGACCGCGGTCATGACCGACAGATCGATCACCAGCTTGCGAGCAATGCGCGCTGCAGCGGGGCGGGCCTGTTCCATATCCTGCAGACTAGTGCCCGTTCGCGCTTCGTAAAGTGGTCAAACACCCGATTTCGCGTCCTTTCGCGAAGCGGTCGGCCCCTTTGCGCAAGCCCGCTTGCCCGCCAGCGGCGCGCTGCCACCAAGGGGGCGAAACCACCCGCCTGGAGACCCAGACAATGTTCGCACTTCCGCTGTCCGCGCCGCCCGCCCCCCGCCGCCCGTCCGCATTCGATATCGGTCCGGCCAGCCGCGCGCTGGTGGCCACCATCGGGACCGTGATGACCTTGCTCTGCGTCATCGCGATCGGCCGCGCGCTTGCCGGCATGACTCCCGAATTGCCGCATCTGCGCCATGCCGCGATCGCGGTGCATGTGGTTGCAGTTATCCCCGCGATCCCGCTGGGCGCCTATGTGCTGCTAGCGCGCAAGGGCGATGCGCGGCACAGGCTGCTGGGCAAGATCTGGCTCGCGCTGATGCTGGTGACCGCCTTTTCGGCGATCTTCATCACTTCGGGCGGCGGCTACGGCCCGATCCATGTCTTCATCCCGCTGACGATCTTCTCGGCCTGGCGTTCGGTAGCGACCGCACGGCGTGGCAACATCCCGGCACACAAGCGGCAGCTCGTTTTTACCTATGTCACCGGACTGGTCTTTCCCGGGCTCGCGGCCTTCCTGCTGCCCGGGCGGCTGATGAACGTGATGCTGCTGGGCTGAGGCTGATCAGTCGCCGTAGGTGATGCGGACCTTGTGCGCCGCCTCGCGCGCGATGCAGCGCGCTTCGTCGGTATCGCCCGCAGTGGCCAGCGCCACGCCCATGCGGCGGTAGGGACGGCTGGTGGGCTTGGCGAAGATGCGGATGTCGGCCCCCTCGCCCATCGCCTCGGCCAGCCCGTCATAAGCCAGCGCCGCGCTGTCGCGTTCGGCGAGGATCACCGCGCTGGCGGCGGGGCGCGCGCGCAGCACGGGCGGGACCGGCAGCCCCATAACTGCCCGCGCATGGAGGTCGAATTCGGTGAGGTTCTGGCTGACCAGCGTGACCATGCCGGTGTCGTGCGGGCGCGGGGAAAGCTCGGAAAAGATCACCTCCTCGCCCTTCACGAAGAACTCGACCCCGAACAGCCCGTAGCCGCCCAGATCGTCGACCACGGTGCGCGCCATGTCCTGCGCCCTGGCGATCGCCGCGTCGGTCATTGGCGTGGGCTGCCAGCTTTCCTGGTAATCGCCGCGTTCCTGCCGGTGGCCGATCGGCTGGCAGAAGCTGATGCCGTCCTTGTGGCGCACGGTCAGCAGCGTAATCTCGTAATCGAAATCGACGAATTGCTCGACGATCACGCGTTGGCGGTCGCCGCGCATGTTGGCGCAGGCATAGGCCCAGGCCGCTTCGAGCTCGGCCGCGTCGCGCACGGTCGACTGGCCCTTGCCCGATGACGACATGACCGGCTTGATCACGCAGGGCAAACCGGTGTGCTGCGCGGCCGCCTGCACTTCCTCGAAATTCTTGGCATAGCGATATCGGGAGGTGACGAGGCCCAGATCATTGGCCGCAAGGTCGCGGATCGCGTCGCGGTTCATGGTCAGCTGCGCGGCGCGCGCAGAGGGCACGACGGTGAAGCCTTCCTCCTCCAGTTCGGCCAGTACCGAAGTGCGGATCGCCTCGATCTCGGGGACGATGTAATCGGGCCGGTGCTTCTCGGCCGCCTCGCGCAGCTTGTCGCCATCGAGCATGGAGAACACTTCGCGTGCATCGGCCAGCTGCATGGCGGGCGCATCGTCATAGCTGTCGCAGGCGATGACATAGGCGCCAAGCCGCTTGGCCGATATCGCGAACTCGCGCCCCAGTTCGCCCGAGCCGAGCAGGAGGATCCGGGCAGTGTGGCTCATGCCGCCTCGTCGGCAGCGTCCAGCCCATAGGCCGTGTGAAGCACGCGCACTGCCAGTTCGGTTTCGTCCTCGTCGATCAGCACGCTGACCTTGATCTCGCTGGTGGTGATCGCCTGGATGTTGATCGCGCGGTCGGCCAGCGCCTTGAACATCGTGCTGGCGACACCCGCATGGCTTTTCATGCCGACACCGACGACGCTGATCTTGGCGACCTTGCTGTCGGTAATCAGGCGGTTGTAGCCGATGTCGTCGCGCTTGTCCTCGAGCAGCGCCTGCGCGCGCGCGAGATCGGCCTGCGGCACGGTGAAGGTCACGTCGGTCTCGCCCTTGTCGCGGCCGACGTTCTGGATGATCATGTCGACATTGATGCTCGCCGCGGCGAGCGGTTCGAAGATGTGGGCCACCGCGCCGGGCTTGTCGGGCACGCGGGTGAGGATCACCTTGGCCTCGTTCTTGTCATGCGCGATGCCGGTCACGTGCTGGCGTTCCATATCGCCCTTCTCCACCAGTGCGTTCATTTCTTCCTCCGACACGATCATCGTGCCGGGGTATTCGTCTGCGGGAACCGCGTCGTCGCCGACGAAGCTGGAGAGGACCTGCACGCGCACGCCCTCCTTCATCGCCAGCCCGACCGAGCGTGTCTGGAGCACCTTGGCCCCGACGCTGGCGAGTTCGAGCATTTCCTCATAGGTCACCGCGGTCTGCTTGCGCGCCTTGGCGACGATCCGCGGGTCGGTGGTATAGACACCGTCGACATCGGTATAGATGTCGCAGCGATCTGCGCCAATAGCTGCAGCCACCGCCACGGCGGACGTATCCGACCCGCCGCGGCCCAGCGTGGTCAGCCGGCCCTCGCCCGAGAGGCCCTGGAAGCCGGGGATGACGGCTATCTCGCCGCGCTCCATGCTGGCAATCAGCGCGTCCGCATCGATGCTGTCGATCCGCGCCTTGGCATGCGCCTCGGTAGTGTTGATCGGCATCTGCCAGCCGAGCCAGCTGCGCGCCTGGCAACCGAGCGACTGCAGCGTCAGCGCCAGCAGCCCGCTGGTCACCTGTTCGCCGCTGGCCACCACCACATCGTATTCCGCCGGGTCGTAGAGCGCATTGGCCTCGCGGCAGAAATTGACCAGCCGGTCGGTCTCGCCCGCCATCGCCGAAACCACCACCGCGACCTCGTGCCCGCGCGCCTGCTGCTTGCGCACGATATTGGCCACGCGCCGGATGCGTTCGGTCCCGGCCATCGAGGTGCCGCCAAATTTCATCACGATACGGGCCAAGCGTAGAGGTCTCCGTGCTGGAATGCGTCGAGCTAGGCTGCTAGCCAGAGGGCATGAGCGATGCAACCACACAGCCGCGTAGCAATACTTCGGCCGGCACAATTTCGGGCGCAACGATCCGCGCCGACGAAGCCGCGCATTTCGGCAAGCTCGCCAAGGACTGGTGGGACCCCAAGGGCTCCTCGGCCATGCTCCACCGGCTCAATCCCGTGCGACTGCAATTCCTGCGCGAGGCGATCGACCTGCACTGGGCAGGGGATATCGAGGCGCGCCAGCCGCTCGCGGGCAAGACCGCGCTCGACGTCGGCTGCGGTGCCGGACTGCTGTGCGAACCGCTGGCGCGGCTGGGGGCGGATGTCACCGGCGTCGATGCCGCGCCCGAGAACGCCGCGGCTGCAGCAGTGCATGCCGAAGGCGCGGGGCTCGATATCCGCTATATTGCGGGCGAGGTCGGTTCGCTCGATCTCGGCAGCTTCGACCTCGTCACCGCGATGGAAGTGATCGAACATGTTGCCGACAAGCGCGCCTTCGTCGCAGCATTGGCCGCGCGGCTTGCGCCGGGCGGGCTGATGGTGCTGTCGACCCCCAACCGCACGCCGCAATCGCGTCTGCTAATGATCGGCGCGGCGGAAGGCATCGGACTGATCCCCAAGGGCACGCACCACTGGGACGATTTCATCACGCCCGAAGAACTGGACGCGCTGCTCGACGAAGCAGGCCTCGACATGGGCACGCCGCGCGGGATCGGCTTCTCGCCCGCCAAAGGGCTGCATCTGTCGGGCGATCTGTCGCTGAACTATATCGTCACCGCCCGAGCGCGCTGACCACCAGCGCGGGATCGTCGGTGAAGACACCATCGGCCCCTGCTGCCACGACCATTCCCACCAGCGCGGCCAGATCGCCCTGCGCGGCGGCGTCGCTACCCTTGCGCAGCGCGGGCGGGAGGAAGGCGTTCTCCTTGCGCAGCGTCCACGGATGGACCGCCAGCCCCGCCGCATGCGCATCGGCGATCAGCGCAGTCGGACTTCCATCCGCAGCGAGGACACGGCCCAGATAGGGGCCGATACCATCGGCATATTGCGCCACGTCGGCGAGACCGCTGGGCGTCAGCAATTCGTCCCAGGTGATCGCGGGTTCGTCATAGGGGCCGCCCTCGACCGCGATCAGCAGCACCAGCGGGCTCTCGACCAGCACGTCCAGCCGTTGCAGCGGGCCGATTTCGAACGCCTGCACGAAGACCCGGTCATCGGCGTCGTCGAGATCGGCCTGGCGCAGCGCAGTGGCGAGCAGGTCGACCGTGTCGATGCCTTCTTCCTGCAGCAGCCAGGTGGGATGCTTGAGTTCGGGATAGATGCCGATCGCGCGGCCGGTCTCGGCCTCTTTCGCGCGCACCAGCGTGACGATCTCCTCGAAGGTCGGGATTTGGTAGAGCCCGTCGAACCGCGCATTGGCCGGGCGCAATCCGGGCAGCCGCTCCTTCACCCGCAGGCTGCGCAATTCGGCCAGCGTGAAATCCTCGGCAAACCAACCGGTGACCAACCGCCCCTCGATCGTCTTCGACCGCTTGCGATCGGCAAATTCCTCGCGCGCGCCGACATCGGTCGTCTCGCCGATCTCGGTCTCGTGCCGCGCGACCAGCCGCATGTCCTTCGTCGCGACGAGGTCGGGCTCGATATAGTCCGCGCCCTGGTCGATCGCGCGCTCATAGGCGGCCAGCGTATGCTCGGGCCGTTCGCCGCTGGCGCCGCGATGCGCGATGACGAGAAAGTCGCCCTCAGCCGCAGCGGCCGCGGCCGCGGCCGCGGGGACGGCACCGAGTGCCGCGAGGATCAGGAAAAGTGCACGGACCATTCGTCTTCCTTGAAACCGACCAGCAGGGCCCCGCCGTCTTCGACGATCGGGCGTTTGATCATGGACGGATTGTCTTGCAGCAATTTGACGGCCTTCGCCGCATCGACATCGGCCTTGTCGGCCTCGGGCAGCTTGCGCCAGGTGGTCCCGCGGCGGTTGAGCACGGTATCGACCCCCGCCGTTTCGATCCATGCGGCCAGCCTGGCTGGATCGGCGCCCTGCTTCTTGTAATCGTGAAACGCGTAATCGACGCCCTGCGCATCGAGCCATGTGCGCGCCTTCTTGACCGTGTCGCAATTGGGAATGCCGTAAAGGATAGTCTCAGTCACTGATCTGCCCGCTTCTGGTTGGAACGCGCCTCGCTAACGGCTTGCGCAGCGCTTGAACAGGCCGCCGGGGCGCGAACCCCGGCGGCGCTGTCAGATCAATCGCCGAAGCGCGCGGTCAGCTGGACGCCAAAGAAGCGCGGTTCTGCGGGGATGAAGGTCGGGATACCGAAGGCACCGCCCGTATTGCCCGCATCGAGCAGATAGTCTTCATCGAAAGCATTGCGGATGAATCCGGCGATTTCGTAGCGGTCATCGGCAAAGCTCACCCCCGCGCGGGCATTCACCAGCGTCACCGGGCCTTGCGAAGTCAGTTCGCTGTTGGGCACTTCGAAGTAGATCCGGCTGCGATGCGTGATGCTGGGGGTGGCGAACAGGCGTGCCCCGCCGCCGAGGGGATAATCGACGGTGAAGCCCGCCGCCGCCTGCCATTCGGGCTGCAAGCGGAAACGCGCACCCGAAAATTCGGGGGCGAAGCTGTTATCCTCGTCGATCCCGCCATCGATATACCCGACATTGCCGAAGAAGCTGAGCCAATCGGTCGCCTCGACCGCGATTTCGGCCTCGACACCCAGATTGGACGCCGCACCGGCGCTTTGGGTGATGAAACCGCCGGTCGGGTTGCCGTCCTCGTCCAGCTCCTCGACCGAGACCTGGAAGTTGTCATAGACCTGGTAATAGACGCCGAGCGAGCCCGAAACGCCGCCGCTGGCGAGCTTGATACCGCCTTCGTAGTTCCACACCGTCTCCCGGGCAACAAGCTGCAGCGTCGTGGACTGCTGCACGACTGGCGAGCGGCGGCCCTTGGAGACGGTGGCGAAGACGTTCACTTCGGGCGAGATCCGGTAGAGCACGTTGAAACGCGGGAGCCACGCATCGAAGTCGGCTTCGCCGAGGAAGGTCTCCCCCCCGGTATCGACCTGCCCGGGGATCAACGGTGCGCCCGACAGCACCGAATTGGGAACATCGGTGCGATAGCCCGACTGACGGTTTTCGCGCAGATACCGCAGACCGGCGGTCAGTTCGAGCGCGTCGGTGGCCAGCCAGGTGGCATCGGCGAAGACCGAGTAAGTGTCGTTCTGCCCCTGGTTCTCGAACATCGAGCGGTAGGGGATGGCAGTGGCGGCGCCGCCGGTCGCGAGGCCGGTGACCGCGCTCGCGGGTACGCTGCCGTCGGGCGCGACGCAGGGGATACCCGGGATCAGCGGCGCGCCGAACAGGCTGGTCAGGCACTGGAGGAAGGTGCCTTCTTCGGTCGAGAAGGGAACGTTCTGCAAGCCGTCCTCGGTGAAGACGTTCCAGCCGAAGGAACCGCGCAGATCCACGCCCGAATAGCTGAACCGGCCTTCGTGGCTGAACTGTTCGCCTTCGGCGATCTCGGCGAATTCGAGGAAGGGCGCGGCCGAACCATCGGCATCGAACACTTCGGCGCTGTCGAACTTGCGGTAGCCATTGACCGTGGTGAAGGTCCAGCTGTCGGCAAATTCCCATTCCGCGGTGAGGTTCACATCATAGACCTCGCGGTTGAGGCCGAGCTGGTCGTCGCCCAGCGCCGCGCCCGAAAAGGGCGAGCCGCCCAGATTGGCATCCTCGAAGGCATTGTCGCGGCCGCCGGGCGCACCGGCGAAGGCGGGGAAGGTACCCGAGATGAAGGGCGTACCGCCGTTGCGCTGCTGGTCGTAAGTGCCAATCAGGTCGATCGTGAGGGCGGACGTCGGGGTGAAGCGCAGCGAGCCGCGCAGGCCGAGCTGGTCCTGCGCATAGAGCTCTTCCTCCTGGCTGGCGGCGAGGTTTTCGACATAACCGTCGCGCGTACGCCATTCGAACGCCAGCCGTCCGGCGATCACATCGTTGCCGGCATTCAGATAGCCGCCGAGCAGCGTCTGGTCGAAATTGCCGTAGCCGCCGGTGATCTTGCCCGAGAAGCCTGCGCGCGGACGCGCCGAGACAAGGCTAATCGCGCCGACCGCCGAAGCGGTGCCGAACAGCGTCGCCTGCGGGCCCTTGATGACCTCGACCCGCTCGAGATCGTAGATCGCCTGGTACGACCCGCGCGAGCGCGAGATGTCGACGCCGTTGTAATAGAGCGTGACGCGCGGCCCCTGCTGCGAGGAACCCGAATCCGAGGTGATCCCGCGGATGACGATGCCGGGGTTGTTGGCGCTCTGCTCCTGGATATTCAGCCCCGGAACATAGTTGGACAGCTCGTCCAGATCGGACACGCCGAGTTCCTCGATCCGGTCCCCGGTCACCGCCGAAATGGTGATCGGCACATCCTGCGCGCGCTGTTCGATCTTCTGCGAAGTGACGATGATCGTGGTGCTGCTGGCGGACTGGTCCGCGGCCGGCACCTCCTGCGCCATCAGCGGAGCGGGAACGAGAGCGATGGAAGCAAGCAAGGCGCTGCGAAAAGCTGGGAATGTCATGGAAGGCCCCTGTCGTTGGATTGGATCGCAACGCGCCTAGCCCCGCCTTGTGACACACCGGCGGCGAAAGTCTTTCAATTATAAGAAGGAATTGGGACAGCTTTTGGACATCGGGCGACCGCGCCTGCGGCGGGCGAAATCAGCACTCTAGGACAAATGCGCGTCGGCGATCGCCACGGCCAGCGCATCGGCGGCATCGGCCCCGGCAATCCGCACGCCCGGCAGCAGCACCTTGACCATGGCCTGCACCTGCGTTTTGTCCGCCCCGCCCGTGCCGACCACGGCCTTCTTGACCAGCCGCGCGGCGTGTTCGTTGACCGCCAGCCCAGCGGCTCCGCAGGCGGCCAGCACGCAGCCGCGCGCCTGCGCCAGCTTGAGCGTCGATTGCGGGTTCTTGTTGACGAAGACTTCTTCGGCTGCCGCGCGGTCGGGCCGGTGCGCGGCAATGACATCGGCCAGCGCCGCCTGCAGGCCCGCCAGCCGCTGGGCCATCGGCGCCTTGGGGTCGGTCGGCACCTGCCCGTTGGCAACATGCGCAAGGCGCGATCCCTCGGCGCGGATCACGCCCCAACCGGTACAACTGAGCGAGGGATCGAGGCCGAGGATAAGCGTCATCGGCGAGTGCCGCAGGATGTCCGCCGGGGCCGGAGGCGCACCCCGCGAAAGCTCATCCCTCGAGCTTGTCCATCACCTCGTCGGAGATGTCGTAATTGCCCCACACGGTCTGGACGTCGTCATCATCGTCCAGCACGTCGATCAGCTTGAGCAGCGTGCTAGCGTTCTTCTCGTCCATGTCGACAGTCAGGTTGGGCTTCCACGCCAACTTGACCGTCTCGGCCTCGCCCAGCGCCTTCTCGAGATCGGCCGCGACCTGGTGCAGGTCTTCGGCAGCAGTCCAGATTTCGTGGCCATCCCCGCTCGAGGCGATATCCTCCGCGCCCGCTTCCATCGCCGCTTCGAGGACCTTTTCCTCGCCGCCCGCGTCGGCCGCGTAGAAAATGAAGCCGAGCCGGTCGAAGCCATGCGCAACGCTGCCCTCGGTGCCGAGATTGCCGCCGTTCTTCGAAAAGGCAGTGCGAATGCTGGTCGCGGTGCGATTGCGATTGTCGGTCAGCGCTTCGACGATGATCGCGCTGCCGCCCGGGCCGTAGCCTTCGTAGCGCACTTCCTCATAGCTTTCGCCATCCTGCGCGCTGGCCTTGTCGATCGCGCGCTGGATGTTGTCCTTGGGCATCGACTGCGCCTTGGCGGCATTGACCGCCAGCCGCAGGCGCGGGTTCATGTCGGGGTCGGGCATGCCCATTTTCGCCGCCACGGTGATTTCGCGGCTGAGCTTGGAAAACATCGCGCTGCGCTTCTTGTCCTGCGCGCCCTTGCGATGCATGATGTTCTTGAATTTGGAATGGCCGGCCATGGTTTCGCTTTGCGTAGCTGAAATGGTTGGAATCAGAGGGTCGCCTTAGCCTCATGCACGCCGCAACGACAAGCCTTGCGCCCGCGAATTCGATGCGCGGCGAATGGACGCAATTTGCCGCTTTCCTGAAGCGCCCGGCGCTGCCCGCACGCGCGCCAAGGCCGCGGCTGGGAAGCCTTGGTGCGGTATGGCGGCTGTTCCTGCTCGATCTGGCAGTAATGGGCGTGTTGCTGGGAATTGCCGGGCTGGTCATGTCGACCGGCATCACCGTGCCCGAAACCGCGCTGGCAGGGATCGATATCGGTCCGGCGGTGGTGTTCGCGGTGGTGGTCTTCGCCCCGCTGGTGGAAGAGATCGCGTTTCGCGGCTGGTTGTCGGGGCGCCCCGGCCATGTGCTGGCGCTGATCGTCCTGCTGGGCGCCGGATTGGCCGCGATCATGCTGAGCGGTAACGCGACGATCCACGCTGCGCTCGTCGGGGGAACCGGCTTGCTGGCCGCGCTGGCCATCCTCTTCGCGCTGCGCAGGCGGGCCGCCATGGGCTGGTTCGCGCGCTTCTTCCCGGTATTGTTCTGGCTGAGCACGCTGGCGTTTGCGAGCGTCCACCTGTTCAATTTTCCCGCCGAGGACATGGCCATGGCGCTGCCGCTGGTCCTGCCGCAATTCGCAACCGGGACCATGCTCGGCTATCTGCGCGTCCACTATGGCCTGTGGGCCAGCGTGCTGCTCCACCTGCTCCACAATGGCGCGTTCATTTCGCTGGTGCTGCTGGCTGGCAGCGCGGGTTAGGTCAGATCTTTACCGCAGTGCCGCTGGCGCTGACCATCAGCATCGAGCCGGTATCGCCGATGACCTCGTAATCGAGATCGACCCCGACCACCGCATTGCCGCCGAGCGCGCCGCATTCGGCCTGCAATTCCTGGATCGCCTGTTCGCGCGCATCGCGCAGGATGCGCTCGTAACTGCCCGAGCGCCCGCCGACGATGTCGCGAATATTGGCGAACAGGTCGCGGAACAGATTGGCGCCCACGATCACCTCGCCAGTGACGATGCCGAGATAGTCCTGGATCGGCTGCCCTTCGATGTTGGGCGTGGTCGTCACGGTGATCCCGCGGGCGTCTTTCCAGGGGCTGGGCATGTCCTCATTCTCCTCGGCAACAGGTGTGTTATGAATGTAGGGCACGCCCCGCCGGAATCAACCCATGCCGAGCGCGGCCTTGTAGGTGTCGAGGATGGTTTCCTGTTCGCTGCGCTCGTCGGGCTTCATCTTCCGCAGGCGGATGATCTGGCGCATGATCTTGGTGTCGTAGCCGACCGCCTTGGATTCGGCGTACACGTCGCGAATGTCGTCGGCGATGCCCTTCTTCTCTTCCTCGAGGCGTTCGATCCGCTCGATCAGCAGGCGCAGGCGGTCGTCGGTGGCTTCGGCCATGGTCGGGTGTACTCCGGTAAAATGAGAATCGGTTGACGGCTCGATAGCCAGCCAGCCAGCGCGGGTGAAGGCGGCGACTCGTTACTCCACGCGATTTTTCGCGACGCTCGCTTCCATCCGCGCCAATTGCTCCTCGGTCGCGGGCGTCTGGCGGGTGGCCTTCCATTCATCCTGCGGCATGCCGTGGATCAGCTCGCGCGCGGCCAGCTTGTCGCCGTCGAACCCCGCCTCGCGGATCCAGTCGGCGAGGCAATTGCGGCAGAACCCCGCCAGCCCCATCAGCTCGATGTTCTGCGCATCGTGGCGATGGCGCAAATGGCGCACCAGCCGGCGGAATGCTGCCGCCGCTACGGCATCGGGCAAATCGTCAAGCGGATCGCGTGCATTCGTTATCATGATCGTATGGTCCTTGCTTTGTCGCACACCGCTGCCATAGGCGATGGTCATGGCCAACCCCGCCCCCAAGCTCGATCCGCGCGGCCGCAAGGTCAAGATCCTCGCCACCGTCGGTCCGGCAAGCCGTTCGCCCGAAATGCTCGCCCGCCTGTTCAAGGCCGGGGTCGACGCCTTCCGCGTCAATATGAGCCATGGCGAACATGCCGACCATGCGCAGACGATCGAGACGATCCGCGCGCTGGAGAAACAGTTCCGGCGCCCGATCGCGATCCTCGCCGACCTGCAGGGCCCCAAGCTGCGCGTGGGCAAGTTCAAGGACGGGCAGGCGGTGATCCGCCATTCGGGCCATTTCACGCTCGACCGCAATCCCGAACCCGGCGACGAGACCCGCGTCGAACTGCCACATCCCGAACTGTTCGGCCTGCTCGAGAAGGGGCAACGGCTGCTGATCAACGACGGCAAGATCCGCCTCAGAGTGATCAGCGCGGATGAAGAGAAAATCCATTGTTCGGCCGAAGTCGGCGGGGTGATCTCGGACCGCAAGGGCGTCAATGTGCCCGATGCCGAAGTGCCGATCCCCGCGCTGACCGACAAGGATCGCAAGGATTTGGCCTTTGCCGTGGCGAAGGGGGTCGACTGGATCGGTCTCAGCTTCGTCCAGCGGCCCGAGGATCTGGCCGAAGCACGCCGGCTGATGGGCGGGCATGCCTCGCTCTGCGCCAAGATCGAGAAGCCCAATGCGGTGAGCCGCCTGGCCGAAATCATCGAGGCTTCGGACGGGATCATGGTCGCGCGCGGCGACCTGGGGGTCGAGTTGGAGCCGCAGGAAGTCCCGCCGCTGCAGAAGCGGATCGTCAACGAGACGCGCCTCAAGGGCAAGCCGGTGATCGTGGCGACGCAAATGCTCGAAAGCATGATCGAAAGCCCCGCCCCGACGCGTGCCGAGGTCTCTGACGTCGCCAATGCGGTCTATGACGGCGCCGATTGCGTGATGCTCTCGGCCGAGACCGCAGCGGGCGACTGGCCCGAGGAAGCGGTCACGATCATGCACAAGATCGCGCGCCAGGTGGAACGCGACGAGGCCTATATCGAACGCGTGCGCCTGCTCGACACGCCGCCCGATTCCACCACCGCCGATGCGCTGGCGCATGCTTGCATGACCGTGGCCGATACGGTCCCGGTCAGCGCGATCACGGTCTTCACCGGGTCGGGTTCGACCGCGCGGCGCGTGGCGCGTGAACGCCCCAGCGTGCCGATGCTGGTGCTGACGCCGAGCATGCGGACCGCGCGCCGGCTGGGCCTGCTATGGGGCGCGCATGCGGTGGCGACCAAGGATATCGGCAGCTTCGAAGAGATGATCGCCAAGGGCAAGCGCATGGCGCTGCGCCACGGGTTTGCCGAGGCGGGCAGCAAATTGATCGCACTTGCCGGGGTCCCCTT
>JGI24523J20078_1000208_pt1 | contig 13168 bp, 10 predicted proteins | sample LinPmetageLP48_FD_20078 | JGI IMG/M metagenome (IMG submission 20078) | reverse complement strand
ATAAGAAAAGAGGTCCAAAGAGGCAGCAGTGGAAAAAGAAGTAGCCATTAAATATATACATGGCTCTAATAAAGATAGATTCCGTATCAGTAAGTAATGCTGAAAACAATGCTATTAAGCAGGACTATCTATATAAAGATTTATTTTTAGATATTAAGAACTCTTACTCTTATAACGCTCAACTTAATAGAAAAGAGGAGTTAAAGGATGTAGCTGGGTTATATGATATAGAATCTATTAAAAATAGTATTGCTAATGCACTTTTAACTTCACCCGGCGAAAAAATATTAAATCCGGAGTTTGGTATAGATTTAAGAAGGTATATATTTGAACCTGTTGATGAATTTACAGCAGATGATATACAGGAAGATATAGAAGAGAGACTACCTAGGTTTGAACCAAGAATTGAGCTAGAGAATGTTGAAGTTCAGGGTCTTGAAGATGAGCAACAATACAATATTCAACTACAAATAAACGTTCCATCACTAAATGTATACGGTCTTTCACTTAGATCCGTATTAAATAGTAATGGATATAACTTTATATAAAAATTATGGCTGATAAAAATAACGATTTTCTAGATTTTAATTTACCGCAAAACGCTTACACTGCTTTTGATGCAGTTAGCTTAAAAGATTTTATTATTCAGAGATTAAATGAAAATGAAAAGTTTACAGATCAAAATTTTGAAGGTAGTAATTTAGCTGCAGTTATAGATATAGTAGCGTATTCTTATCACGTATTACTATTTTATCTTAACAACACTGCTAATGAAGTCTCTTTTGATCAAGCTACGTTATACGAAAATATGAATAAAATAGTCAAAACAATTGGCTATAAACCATCCGGTAAACAAACTTCCCTAGCATCTATTAACGCTACAGCAGCTGCGGGCTTAGCAACAGGTAGCTACACCATAAAGAAGTATTCATATTTTTTAGTAGATAATATACAATATACAACAAATAGAGATTATAGCTTTACTATATCAGAGGCTAAAAAGCAAAGTTTAGATGTATTAAGCAAGAATGTTATTTTATATCAAGGTGCTGTAGGTGAGTATCCTGATTATACTGCACAAGGAAGTGAGTTTGAAACTTTAAATATTGTTGTAGATAATATACTAGATGATAATGATAGTAGATTTATAGCTGATAATACTATCAGCGTATATGTTAAGGAAATTGAATCTGGATTATATTACGAATATAGAGAAGTTGACAGTCTTTACATTGCAGATAAGAATGAAAGAGTTTTTGAAAAGAGACTTAATGAAAACGGTCATTTTGTTATTAAGTTTGGAGATGGTGTGTCCGGTAAGATTCTAACACAAGGTAGTACAGTATCAGTAAATTATATTTTATCGGACAATCAACGCGGTATTATAAGTAAGAACGCAATTAACGGTGATAAGCTATTTGTTTATGATAGCTCACGTCAAAGAGCAATTTTTAACGATACTTATACTAATAAAGATTCTACTACATTTGTCACACCAACTAATAGCTCATTACTTACATTTAACAACCCTAATAATTCTTCACCAGTAGTAGAAGAGGAGACGGTAGAACAAATTAAAGAAAACGCTCCAAGAGTATTTAACTCTCAATTAAGACTGGTTTCTACTCAAGATTACGAGTCCTTTATGGATAAGAGTTTTAGTAATATATTAATTAATTCTAAAGTAGTAAATAACCAATCGTTTATTAATGAGTATATTCAATACTTTTACAATATTTGTGTTGATCCGGACAAGTCAAATAGAGTGCTAATAAATCAAATTAATTTTGCCGATAGTTGTGATTTTAATAATGTTAATATATTTACAGTTCCAAGATTTACAATAGCTAATGATGGAGATTATCCTGAGTTTTTAAGTAACGCTCTTAAAACTCTTATCGTTGATACTGCTAATGAAAAGAAGAGTCTTTCACAAGAATTAGTGCCTAGAGATCCAATTTATATGGCATTTGATATAGGTATTTCTAATCAAAATAGTGTGGTTCCTGAGATAAGTAAAGATACAACTTTAGTAGTAGTAAGAGAGTCTAGAAATAAGATAAACAGTGAGAGACTTAAGGCTCAGGTGAGCGCTGCTATGTTAAATTTCTTTGATCCAGTAGCAAATACTCTAGGGCAAGAGTTAGAATTGAATAGTTTAACATCATCTCTTTTAAGCATAGAAGGTGTTAAAAGAATAGAGACAAGAAATAATAGTGAAAATGTTTCCTTTAAAGGTATTTCTTTAATCTCATATAACCCTCTCTATCCTACTGCTGATATAGAAATAGTAAATCAGAATACAACATTACCATATTTTAAGTTCCCATACTTTATTAATCCTAATTCTTTATCTAGTAAAATTGTAGTAATAGATGAGTAATATAAATACAACTTATGCGACATTTGAGGTTCAGGACTATAAAAATGAAAGTATACTTTCTTCTTATAATCTAGATATTACTCCCTTAACATTTAAAGCGGATATACCTTCTACGGACTTTTATTCTGATCTTAACAGAACAGAAGCATTATTTGACTTCGGAGATGGTACAACAGGTACAGGATTAACAGCCTAAACACACTTATAATCTTCCTGGTAAGTATAAGGTTAGAATGGTACTTAGTGATTGTGAAAATAATTCTTTACTAGCTTCATATTCTACCGATGTAGAGATTTATGATTATATTGAAAATACTTTTACTGTAGAAATTGAAGATGATATTTTACCATTATCTGCAGGGGAATTTTCAAAACCTATTACTATAACTAACAAAGCTCCGTTCTATCAAGATAATAATAACATATTTTATACTGTTTCAGGTCTAACTATACCTAATTATTTTGATCTTACCCCTTATAAGTTTAACCACCTTAAAAAATATTACTCTTTCTTTGAAAAGTCATATATTAAAAATCTTTCTGCCTTTGAATATAACGAAATTCCTTTTATAAGTGTTAGTGGCTCTAATGTATATGTGCGGTTATCTGGTAATACGATAGTGGATGCTAAAAGTACAGATGTAGGTAGCGTGTTTGTGGGTACTTCAGGTCGTGAATCTTATTATTTTTTATCTGATCAACTCTCAACTGAAAGAATCATAATTAACTTATTTAAAGATAGAAATAAAATTTTTAGTAAAAGTAGTAGTCTAGATTATTCGCTAAATAATTACAATAACAACCTATCTATATCTTTAACCGCTAACGTAGGTACTACTTCTCTTTCTGCAAATTTAAATTCTCTATCCATTAATGATAATGGACTAACAGAAGAGGGAGACGATGAAGCTCAAATTTTTAATATTAGCCCCGTACAGTTTAAAAAGGCGCCTATACCATTTTTTATCAAGCCTACAAGTATATCTAATTATACGGTAAAGGGAGTAACACTTAATGGTAGTATTACTGGAAGATTATATGATAGTAATAACGAAGAGGTAAATTCATCCTTTTATAGTATATCTAGTTTAAATAGTTCTATATCCGGAGTTGATACAGATTATTGGTTCTATGGTAATCTAACCTACGATGACGGTCTTTCAGGATTCGATACTTTTTCATTAAGAGTTAGTGCAGAATTTACAAACACATCTGAAACTTTTCAGTTAACTGGAGAGAGTGTTGATTTTAGTATCTACCCTAAAGATTATTATTATTTTGCAAAGACTAATGAAGATGTTGATTATACTGAAGTATTTAAAAGCTTAAGATTTCAGGAAATCTTATTAGATAAAAATATACTCTTTGATGATTTTATAGGATCTATTTTTGGTAATATAAGCTCTAATAATTCATCTCTTGGTAAGACCTTAAATGAAAAAATCTTTAACTTTGTTAATAATAAGACTAATATCGATACATGCGACCTAAACAGTCTTATTAATATTAGCGATCTGTTAGATGAAACAGCTAACGTCTATGATGAATCTCTCTTTAACTTCCCTCCCGAAATAGTAAGATTGATGAGTTTGTTTTCTACTGATTATAATCAATTTAAAGGAACAAAAAACAAGTTTAAGGAAAACTTTAACGATAAGGGAATAACTACAGGCGAGATTTATGGAAAAAATTTGGGTAGTGAGATTGATACATATTCATATACAGTATCTGCTGGAACGGATATAGTAGCTTTGGAAAAGTTTAGTAATAGCTATTCTCTATTGAATACCTTCCAACCTGTCTGCGCTGTAGATACATTGCAATATAAGTTAAGTGAATTTAGCTCCGTTTGGGGATGGCCATTAGTATTACCTACTTCCTTTACGTCGGCTGACCTATCCAAGTTTTATACTTTTTATGAATATACTTCCGGATTTGAAGGAACTGTATACGACGGACTTATAAATTATAGCGATATTTTAAATACGTTTAATATAACTACCGCATTGAGTAGTTTCAAAGGAGACAATAACATCGAGGATATTGCAATCCGTAACTCGTTGTTCAGTAGCTTATCTATAATCTAAAATAAATAATATTAATGGAAAATGTAATAAAAGGTTACCCTGAAGTGCCACAGTCTATTACTAATAGTAATGTATTAGATTCTAATGCTTTAGATAGAAACCAAGCCTTTTCCCTTATAGAATTTATAAAAGTGGTAAAGGTGAGTTATGAACCATCCACACTGCAGGAGTACTACGCTACTTATCTTAATAACTGGAATAATAAAAGTAATAATAAAACCACCTCTAACAAAAGTCTTATAATAGATAGATATAGAGACTTTTTAAAGGAAATTACTATTAATTTTAGTAATAAAACGGAAAAGAAGTTTTTACAGTACCTCGATTTTAACGATAATAATGATATAGCTATAGCAGTTTCATTTTTTAGTAAGAAGTTAAGGGAGGTTATAGAGTATTATAGGTTAGAACGCGTTAATTTATACAACACGTCAAATAAAGTTAAAACTAAGACTAGTAATTTTAATGTAGTTAAAAGTGCTTACAGTACAATACTCAATTTTCTAGATAACCGTGAAGATAGTTCAATAGATTATAAATTTAGTACTATAAAAAATGATATTCGTATCTCATTAACTGAATATTTTGATGTTTATACTTCTTACTTCAATCAGGAACCAGACGAAACAGAATACGGTAACCACTTTTTAAGTTATAGTCCGGACGATCTACCTTCCGATAATATATTTCTTACTAGTAACTCTGAGTTAACGTCAGAAGTATTTGAAGGTTATAGTGAGATCTTAAAGTTATATTTAGAGGTAGATAGTATTTTCGATAATAAGAGGTCACTTACAGAAAAATATATTGGTACAGATTTTTATTATATTTCTTCAAATTCAACAGGTGAGTATGTGTATGATATTCTTATCAAAGCAGATAAACCGTATAGTGATTTCTTAAATCAAGAAAATCCCACCACAGCTAGTGTGTTTGCTAATAAGATAAGCACAAAAAGGGAAGCCGGATTTTTTAAACCTACAAATACTGGCATTAATGTTATACAAGCACCAGCTATTAACTTCGAATTAAGTGATCAGTACGAGCCAGATAGTCTTTTTATATTTCCTGATCCAAAAGTATTTACTAACAATCAGGATATACTTGTTTTTAACATCGAACCTAGTAATTTCTTTAAAAACATATCTAGTGGTGTGGCCAAATTACAGCCTAATACNAGTAAGGAGGATACATCTTATATTGGTTATAGTTCTAAGTTCGACAAACGAAATGAAAACACTGATCTAGCATTTCTCTTTGATNAAGGTTATATAGATGATGGTAAGAAAGATCTTTTTGGTAATGTCTTCGGTTTAGTAAAAGATAATAATTATTTTAGGGATAATTTAACTATTAAAAATCCTAATACAGTAAAAAATCTTATATTAAATGGTTATCAATTTTATGATAATTTATACGATGAAGGTTTCGATTTTAATTATAATACTGTCGATACAACCTCTTTTACTGAAACTAAAAGGTCTGGGCTTTCTTCGTTTACAAATGGGTTAACTGCACGTGAAACATCACCATATTTTCCTTCATCTGCATATAATATTTTCTTTAGATATTTTTGCCCGTATGAAGAGCTTATAGAGCCTACAACTACCAACGTCGATTTTTTAAATACTAATATAGAATTCTGCAGGTGTTATTGATGGCGCTTATTTTATGAAGTCTGATTCTGAGTTTTTACCAGATCCTATCTCTTCTGATTTAAGCGCATTTTCTAATACTTCACAGCAATTCTTCTACTCCGATTTAATAGAAGGTGGTATTGCCAGTTTAAGTAATGCTTCCATACAACGCGCTTTAGTAGATGACTCTACTTCAGTTACTGAAGGATTGACTGGTAATTTTTCATTAAACTTACAACTTACTAGTTTTAATAATTCGTATATTAAATATGAAGGAGGTAGATTTACTGATAAATTAAACTTTGAATATAATTTCGCTCCGGAGAGTTATTTTTATGATGATACTGTTTTTGAAACCACTACTACAGTTACCAATACGTCTGCTACTTTTGACAGATTCAACTCTAAAAACTTACAAGGTAAAATTTACGTAAAAAATACAGCAACTAGCTCCAGCGGTGAAATTTTTGATTTACTACCGTACTTGTCAACAAAATATAGTACTACTATTGTAAATGATCTCTCAAGTAGAGTTTTAAATTTTGACTTAATGTATGATACGCTGTTTATACAAACAAGTAGCTTTTTTGTAATTGAGCAATTAAAATTTGAAGGTAATAAATTTGAAGATCCGTTTACTGATAATATTTCACTGTCTGTAAATACTAACGATTTTGATAAAATTAGTAATAGATTTAAAAAGGATTTAAATGTGTATTACTACAAGCTTAAAGTTGAGAAGGATTCTACACAAACTAAAACATTGTCTGTGTATCCGGAGATATATGAGTATAGTTATACAGAGAAAACAAATACAAAGATATTTCCAAGAACTAATTTAGAGCTGAATAACAATATTAATAGGTTCGTCTTATCAGGGTATGATGTATTATATAATAAAGCAGATACACCTATTATTACGTATAGAGGAGATTTAGATGTGTTTAATTTGAGCTATTTAGTTAAAGATCAAAACATGTCACCAGTTATGGCCAGTCATAACTTTTTTGTAGATAGTAATAGTAATGTAACTTTTGTAAGAGATGATTACGTAAGAGCTGTTTATGACAACAAGACGTTTACATTTGAAGATTTAGATACATTAAATTCATTTAGCTTTAATCTAAGTTCCAAACCTTTATCAGCTAGTAACAACTCATTGATATTATGAATACGTATAATATATCTCTTTCAACAACCTCCACATCGTCAACTTCTAATTTAGATACTATTGATTTATTTGATCAAACTGAAGTATCAGTAGATTTAAATAATATTTTTTCGGAAGTATTTCCATACTACGTTGCCATTGACTGGGGTGACGGATCGGAGGTTTTTGAGCCGGAAATAAAAACGTTTATAAATTATAGAACAGAGAGTATATTAGATGAAATTACTAAAGGAGTTTCGCCACCATTTCTCAATACTAACTATAAGCACATTTACTACCCATCATCCAANAGTTTAGTAAAGTCGCTAACGTTGAGAGTTGGTATACAGTATACAACCGGTGAGATTACCCAATTTAATATTCCCGTTGATATTCGGACGGAGGGGTACTATGAAAATATAAGAGATATTAAACTTGAAGGGGTAAAAATACTCAACAATACTAATATTGATAGTTCATTACAGCTAAGAACAGAAATAGATAACTACATAGTTGAGACTACAAACAATACTAATTCAGATGCATTTACATCGTTTGTTATTAATGATGTAGGTGAAAATTTGCAAAAAGCTAAGCGTGATAATGCAAATGTTGTAGTGGATGACAGAGATGGTACAGAAGTTATTATTGTTGAGTGATTTGATTCTTTAACAGGGATAATAGCTTAAATATATAGTAATGAGTTCAACTACTGTAAGTTTAAGTACATATAAATCCAACGACTCGGATTTATGTATAGACTCTCTTAGCTTAAAGCAGTTTAGTAGAACTTATGCTGGTAATTTTTCCTTTAATTTTATTACGGCGTTGTCCGGAGCTGTAGACTTTAAAAATAAAAACTATACAGATTTTTATCTTACAAGCCTAAACACTCTAGATGAATTTGTTGAATTTAAATCTGAGAGGTTAAAGCCTAGTTCTATCTATACTTCGCTACAATTTGCGAAGTGTACCGGCGGAGGTAACTATCTTAAGTTTGTAAAAGATATCCGGAAGGAATTTTTTAAAGCAGGTGACAATTTTATAGATTACGATTTTTATGGATCAACTGCTTTTAGTAATGATCAAGATGATAGCTCCTCTTTATTTAACATAGAATTTATAGATGATTTTTACTGTTCTATATCTTACGTCGATAATAATAAAAAATATTTTCTAGTAGCTTCTGATGATACTGAAGTTGAAGGTACCATACCTGTACTATTTGTAAGTGAGAATAAAATTAACAGAAATAGTAGGCAGATTGAGTATATTCTAACTAAAGCTGGTAACGTACAGTATTTAACTTTTCTTGCTAATAAAGGTAATAAGAAGTATATAATAAAAAAGCAAAAAGAAAAATTAGTAGGTCAGGTTATTGATGCATTTGAAAGCATTAATTACTTTTATATTAACGGTACATCGGCTAAAATAATTTTTAATCAAAGTACCATAGTATCAGATCCTATAAATACGTCGTTTATTGAGTATACTGATACTGAATATTTGGTAAATGAAAATAAAAGTTCATTCGATATAGAATCTAATTACCTTTTTTATAAAAATAGTAGTTCAGATAACAGTACGTTCAATATAATAAACTTAAAAAATATATCTGACACAACAGATAGTTTTACTTCTTCTAATAATTTGCTTAGTTCTAATAATGACTTAGTATTTAACGATAAGATAAGAAATTACACATCAATACTTCATGATATTAATGCAGAAGAAGATTCTTCATTAGAACTAAATTTTGTAACATATAATATTTCATATAAAATAACACCAGGTACAACTACATTTACTGCTCCTTCATCCCTCAATCCGTTTGATAAGCTTAACATTAATGATACAAAATTTGTTGAATCCGGATCCTTCGCATTTCCATATCCGTATTTTGCGGATAAGGTATATAAAAAGCTCGATAATCTACCTGCTACCGAAGGTCAGTATTTATGTACCTGGCTTTCGGGCATGCCAGGTGAGGAAGGGCTTTGGGTTGATAGATACTATTACCCAGATTTAGTGTCTAAGGCAGCTGCTTTAGGTAGTAAACCTATTTACAACATAACCTATAACGATGTTATAGAGAATCTTATTGAAAGTAATTCTACTCTTAAAACTTCTGTTACTGATAAGCTATTCTTCGATAAGAGAAGCGACCTTACTTTTGAAGCTAAGAAGGAGTATATTTACGATAGAATAAAAAATATTAAGGAGGTAGACGAACAAATACAAATAAAATATTGCGATTTGAAGCAGGGGGAGAGAAATGCACCAAATTATTTCAAGTCTATTAATAACAATGGAGGTTATACCCTAGCATTTAAGTTTTTTAATAATGATTTTTCTATAAAGTCTCATACGAACGAAATAGATGCTGGTATAGCTATTGAAAAGGTTGGTGTAGATCTTATTTTAACATTTAAGTTTTTCGATAATGCATCAAATCGTTATGATACATTTAACAAGACGGTAACATTATCTGATTTAACTAACAATGATCTGTACATATCCTTCAATAATCTTACAGGTACTGGTATAGTATATTTAAACTCAGTAGAGATTTTTAAATATAATGTGTTATCGTTTCAGTATACTAACAAACAAATATTATTTGGTGATATAAATTTAAATAGTGGAGATTTTAACGGTGATATTCTCTTATCCAACACTACTACTAATAATGCTATAAGCAACTTACTTCTATCTCTACAACCTCTATCTTTAGAAGATGAAATAGTAACCGTATATACCAGAAATATAAATAATATAGATGATATTTATGTATCATTACCATGTGGTATGAGAAACTACTCCGATAATATTGATACCCTTAATACTTTAGGAGCTAATTTAAAATCTAAGTCTAACGTTGTTGATATCAATATTGATAATTTAAATATAACAGATGTAGGTATATTAAATGAGGTTAAAAATAATTTACTGGCTGAAATACAGAAAAATTTACCGGCTACTTCAGTAATAAACAAAATAAACTTTAAAAACTTTAAATGATAAACTATTTTAAATATACTTCTGGTAACGCATTTACACTTAGTGGTGTGGACTATAGCGGGTTTGTAAATATAAATGATAATAAACCTTTTACAGGGCGTGTTAAGAACTCTTTTTCTGTTGAATTGAGTTCAAAAAATAATTTTTTATCAAGAAGTATAGGAGAAAAGCGCGAGTTTGATAATTCTCCAACAGCTTTTACTACTAATACTATAAAAAGTTTAGAATACTCACCTAGAAATGTGCTTAGTAATGATTTTTTAAAGAAAAATTTTAATATTCTATATAAAAACAATCTTTCGCTTTTTAGTCTCGGTCAAGTATATAATAATTCCTATTTAGATACTACTAACTTTAAAGACGAGCAGACGTTAGGAGGATTTTTTGGACTATCCTCTACAACTATCGATAAAAGAGACGATGATAACATAACATTTAAAAGCTTAGATACACCATATCAAATAGATCCATTTAAGGGTGCTAATAAATTAAGATTCCCTGATCTTTTTGAATTAGACAATACAAAGCGTACTTATATCGAGACGTATGAAGACGGATTCGTGTATACTATTTCAACAAATTCAAAATCAATTGCTTTCAGTGGTAATTTCACCGGGGAAATAGAAAAAATACGTAATTCAACTATTCAAGATGACTTAGCCAATGTAAAGAGACTGGATGCTGATAAAGCTAATGGCTTAATTTATTCACCTACGTTAGAAAATGATGGTTTGAATTATACAACCATCTATGATAGAGACATTTACAGGGCATGCACCAGATTAAAGGTAGTTGATAAAATAAAATCCTCTAATTTTAGAGTAATTAATAATAATATAAGCTTTGGTAAAACTTATAAAGTAGTTCAGGTAATAGATAACGAGAATAATATAAATTTAGAGATTTCACCTAATACTACAAGCGAGATTCTTGCTACCATACCTATTTCTAGTTTAAATAACCCTGAATATGTAAAGGTAGAGTCAAGATTCACTGACGATTTACTACTAATAGTAACTAAACCGGTGAGTAACACCCAAATTTACAACGCTTACTTTATAGATATACAAAAATTTATATTAAATCAAGAGATTCCTGAGCCAAAAATAATTAATAGAGTTGTTTTAAAGTCAAATTACAAATCACCTCTTAAAAAGGATGCTCCTGTTACTATTTTCGGTACAGTAAACGAAACAACAGGTTATTATTACCCTCTATTTGAAAATCAATCTGCTGTTAGTGAGTTTAGCTTGACTACACCGCAAGAAATTACCTTCCCTGAAGTTCCAGGTAAAGTTTTCTATTATGCTGCTGATTATTTAAATTTCAATGGGGCGGAAAATAGACCAGACGGATTTTTCATTTACCGAAATGATGATTCTATAATTGATTTAGATATATCCTTTTCTGATTATGATAGTAACTTGTTTACATTAAAGGATAACGGAAATGTAACAGAACGCATGGTAACTAATCCGGTACCTATTACTTCTTTCTTAGATCCAAAAGATTTATTATTTCCACCAGCTATTCTCTTTGATTCACCTTATAAATTTAATACTAACAACTGGAAGTTTAATACTAATCTACTTGAATCTAATCGAGTAGCTTTTATTGATACACTTACAGATACGTTTAAGGAAAAAACCTACGTATACTATCATAATGTAGGTAGAGTTTACTTCTCTTCTGACTCTCTTAATAAAAAACGAATAAGTTTAGTTCCTGCTGATCTACAGAGCTTTTTTAATCCTGATATTTTTGATACCATATGTGAAACAAGTCTAGGTATTAATTTAAATGTTTTAATTCAAGATATATTACGTGATACTATTAATATATACAATAACTTTACTAGAATACCGACAGCAGGTAATGTTGCAGGAGCAACGGTGTTTAGTGATTATAAAATACCCACCCCATTAGAGATAGATACTCGCAATTTTTACTTCCATAGCAACGAAAGTGTAAACTACTTATCAATAAATAGAGTATTTTCAAAATTATTCGAACTTCAAAAAACTATTTACGATAGCATTCTTAGTAGTTAAGATAAATATATTATATGTCAGCGAGTTTAGAAAATCAATTTATCTCAGATAGATATACATCTTTACTCCATTTAAGCGGTTCGCTTACAGGAGATTTAGATTACGTATATGATGGTCTGGGTAATCAAACTCCTATTCAAATAAGTGATGCTAGGGTGGTTATTGGAGCTGGTAGCTCAATAATAGATGTAAATGAAGATGAGGCGTCTGTTTCTATTAATAATATACAGCTACCTACTGCTCCTACCGCTACTACGTTATACAATGTAATATTTCCGGTTGATTCAATATACCTTACAGCTACCAATATTAATCCTAGTACCTCATTTACCGGTACACAATGGGAATTAGTTTCAGAAGGTAGGTATTTAGCAGGTATAGGTACTGGTAGTGATAAGAATGGTGGGCAAGAAACTATCAGTGAAGGTTCTAATTCAGACACCATTGGTGAATACAACCATACACTAACTAAAGCTGAAATGCCACGACATGATCATGATATATCTACCAAAATAAGGAGGTACGGTCGTACAAATGGTACTAATAAAGACCAGTCCGGTCCTTTTGATCCAGCTACACCTGTACATGTTTCTACATCTTTTGAGGGTGATAGTCAATCCCATAATAACACACCACCTTACTTCGGAGTATACGTTTGGAAAAGAACATCTTAATAAATTTTAGCAATGCCAGATATTACAATAGTAAAAATAAAAGTGAGACGTGGATCAGACGATCAACGTAAGCAACTAGTATTAGATCAAGGAGAGTTAGGCTATACTATAGACACCAAAAGAGTGTTCGTAGGTGATGGCTCTTTATCTGGTGGTAGGGTAGTA
>JGI24523J20078_1000200_pt1 | contig 13749 bp, 21 predicted proteins | sample LinPmetageLP48_FD_20078 | JGI IMG/M metagenome (IMG submission 20078) | reverse complement strand
CAAAATTTTATGCAAAATGGTTCCATGAATCAAGGACCTATGAATAATGCAACAAGTGGCGGGCAAGCTTATAACTTTATGTCTGGTGGTAGACCTCAACAACAACAACCTTACATGCATCCCGGAACAAGACCTCCAATGCCTCAAGGTGGAATGCCACCTGGCGGTCAAAGACCTCCAATGCCTATGGGAATGATGATGCCACAACAAAGACCTATGGGGCCTTCAAGTCCTTTTGGTCAACAAGGTGCAGCTCCTATTCCACAAGGGACTCAAGTTCCACCAAATATGGAAACCAAGACAAGCATTACAGATCCTATCGACATGAATAAGATTGCTAACTTCAGTATCTACATGAATTCTTTAAGGAATCCTAGGCAACTCCAGAATGCTGCTCCTCAAAATTATCCAGATATAAACGTATTTAATCCTCAGTTTTGACTTTCTCGTAAGAAGGTAGTATAAAAAATATAACAAGAGGTAGATATGAAATATTTAGTTTTAACTTTAGTGGTATTAGTAACTGTTGGTTGCTCATCAAGTAACATCAACTTAAAAGCAAACATTCCTGAATCACAAGAAGTAGACATACACATTCAAACAAAAAATAAAGCAGAGTAATTATGCTCTCTTTGTTTGGTAGTCTTCTCGGATTTGGAACGTCGTTCTTACCGAGTATATTAGGTTTTTTTGAAAAAGGTCAGTCTAACAAGCACGACTTACGCATGCTCGAAGCGAAAGCTAAGTATGCTGATACTCTTAGCAAGCTGAAAGTACAAGAGCTCGATGCGAAAGCAGACGTAGAGGAGTCACGCTCCATCTACTTACATGCTTCAGAGGTTGCTAAAAATAATAAATCATCATTTATTTCTGCGTTACAAGCTTCTGTTCGTCCCGTCATTACTTATTTCTTTTTTATACTCTTTGGTACCATTAAAGGACTCGCTGTATATGTTGCAGTTAAGGAAGGCGATGATGTATCCCAAGCTATATTAAATAGTTGGGACCAAGAGACGGCAATATTGTTTTCTACCGTAATTAGTTTTTGGTTCGGTGGACGTGCTATGAGAAAAATTAGGGAGAGTAAAAATGGCTAAAGCATCAACTAAAAAAACAACTACTAAGAAGGCACCTTTGCGTAAGCGTGCTCGGACAAAACAAGGTCATTACATTGCTGATGATCCAGGGACTCCACAAATCGAAGCATACGAAGAAACACCCTCAATAAANAAATATATTGGCATAGGAATTGGTGTTCTTTTAATAGCTTTAGCAGTATTAGGATCCTAAATATATCTTATTAATACAATTCATTTGATTAATACAGTAAGGGGTATATAACACCTTTATATAAGGGTCAAATATGCTTCATTTTATTAATATAATATCATTTTCAACTATCGTTTTCTGTGTATCTAACATCATATAACAACATTTAGGTTGCAACGAATCCCAAACCACTATATGTAGGTTTTTATGGAATTTCGTGAATGCAGCACCTGTGGTGTAACGAAAGAAATAACAGCCTTCGAGAAAGTTAACTCTCGTGCAGGCTTTTATCATCGCCATCAATGCATGTCATGTAAGGCAGTTCAAAGAAATAATAGAACAAATAAAGACCCCATCCTTTATCTTCGTAGAGCTTTCAGTCAATTAAAATCAAGTCGCATAAGAAAGTCTACTTTTAAGTGGGATTTGTGCTTTGATGATATAAAAAAGAAATGGGAAGATTGTAAGGGTAAATGTTCTGTTAGTGGCATGACAATGACACATCACCGAGACGGTAGTGGAAAAAGAATTCCTACTAATGTTTCTATTGATAGAATAAATGGTAAGAAAGGTTATACAATAAAAAATGTACGACTTGTTTGTTGGGGTGTTAATATAATGAAACACACAATGTCAGACGACGAACTGATGTTATGGGTTAATAGGATTTATGATGGTCAAAGAAGTTAACTATGAAACTTTAGATGAAGAGCAAGTACGCTACGCTCTTGATTTACAAAAAAGATTAAACTTCCTAGAAGAAACTGATGCTGCCAGAGCAAATTTTTTAAAGTTTGTTGAAAGTTGTTGGCCTGATTTTATTTTAGGTAACCATCACAAGGTCTATGCAAAAAAATTACAAGACATTGCAGAAGGAAAAATTAAAAGATTAATTATTAATATGCCTCCTCGACATACAAAATCTGAGTTTGCATCTATTTATTTTCCAGCGTACATGTTGGGACTCAATTCTAAATTAAAAATAATTCAAGCAACACATACAACAGAACTTGCAACAGGTTTTGGTCGTAAGTGTAAAGCATTAGTAGATAGTACAGATTATAAAACCATCTTTAAAGATACAAAAGTGTCCACTGACTCCAAGGCAGCGGGACGTTGGGCTACGACAGATGGTGGCGAATACTTTGCGGCGGGGGTTGGTGCAGCGATAACTGGTCGTGGTGCTGACCTCCTCATTATTGACGATCCTCATTCCGAGCAAGATGCTTTATCGGCAACTGCTATGGAAAATTGTTATGAGTGGTATACATCAGGTCCAAGACAAAGATTACAGCCAGGTGGTTCGATTGTTGTCGTTATGACTCGTTGGTCTACAAAAGATTTGACAGCTGAGGTCCTTAAAAAACAAACAGAAAAGAACTCTGATCAATGGGAGGTTGTTGAATTCCCAGCTATCTTTGATGACGGCAAAGTTCTATGGCCAAACTTCTGGTCTGAAGATGAACTGCTTAAAGTTAAGTCTTCTTTGCCTGTTGCTAAGTGGAATGCTCAGTGGTTACAGAAACCTACTTCTGCTGAGGGTGCTATTGTAAAAAGAGAATGGTGGAAAATGTGGGAAGAAGATAAGCCGCCAGAGTGTGAATATGTTCTACAATCTTATGATACTGCGTTCTTAAAATCTCAAACAGCCGATTACAGTGCTATTAGTACATGGGGCGTTTTTTATGCCGATGAAGACTCAGGTCCTAATATTATTTTATTAGACTGTAAAAAAGGTAGATGGGAGTTCCCTGAATTAAAAAGAATTGCAATGGAGTCATTTTCAGAGCATAATCCAGATGTAGTTTTAATTGAAGCTAAAGCTTCTGGGTTACCTTTAACTCAGGAGTTGAGAAATATGGGGATACCTGTTATAACTTTTTCACCAGGCGGAAGACGAGCTGGACAAGATAAAGTTTCTAGGGTTCATGCCTGTGCCCCAATGTTTGAATCTGGCCTTGTATGGCGACCAGATTTTCTTTGGGCAGAAGAAATGGTTGAGGAGTGTGCTTCTTTTCCTTTCGGAGATAATGATGACTTGGTAGATTCCATGTCACAAGCTATACTAAGATTTCGTGAAGGTGGCTTTGTACGTCATCCAAGCGATGAAATGTGGGACGAACACGTTCCTAGCAAAAGGGAGTATTACTAATGCCTATACCAATATTAAGAACACATACTAAAACACCTAAAGTTGAAAAAACTAAAGGTCAAGTCACAATAAAGGTTCCAGAAGGTCCTGGTGCAGGAACTATGAAATCAATGGGTGCTGCCACTAGAGGTGGTAAGTTCGCAGGAACTTTTTAATATAAGGAAGTCACATGGCTGAGAATCCGTTTGGACAAGGTGGTCCAGAAGAAGAAGAATTATCTATTGAAGGTAATCCTATTGATACTGCTGAAATAGATCCACAACTTGCTGAGGCAATAGCTTCAGGCGAGATGACAGAAATGGAAGATGGTTCTGTTGAAGTTGGAGAGTTTGTCGATGAGACAATAATTGAAGAGGAAGGAATTCCTTTCGATGCTAACCTTTCAGAATACATGGATACACAAGAATTAGGAGCTTTGTCTTCTAATCTTATTGCTGCAGTTGAGTCTGATATTTCAGCCCGTGAAGATTGGGAAAAAATATACCAACGTGGTTTAGAACTTCTTGGTGTAGAAGAAGATGACAGAACAGAACCTTTTGAGGGAGCAGCCGGTGTTACGCATCCTGTTCTTGCTGAGAGTGTTACGCAATTCCAAGCCCAAGCCTATAAAGAATTATTACCAGCCGGTGGACCTGTTAGAGTTCAGATAGTTGGCGACCCAAACCCTGAAACAGAAAAACAATCACAAAGAGTTCAAGACTTTATGAACTATCAGATTTGTTACAACATGGAAGAGTACGACCCTGAACTAGATCAGTTGTTGTTCTACTTACCGTTATCTGGTTCGGCGTTTAAGAAAGTTTATTATGACGAAATGAAGGAACGGCCTGTGGCACGTTTTGTTCATTCTGAAGATATTATTGTACCTTATAATTCTGTTGATTTATCGAACGCTGTTCGTTTAACACACAGATTAAAAATGACAGGCAACGATGTTCGTAAGTTCCAAGTATCTGGAGTCTACAGAGATGTTCCTGTTCAACCAACAAGTGTGTACTCAGACCTACAAGAGACTATAGAAAAAGTTTCTGGCGAGTCTGCTTCCAACACTTATGAAGAAGATGATTTAGAAATTTACGAAATACATACTTATTTAGAGCTTGAAGGTTTTGAAGATGTTGGTGAAGATGGAGAACCAACAGGTATCAAAGTACCTTACATAGTTACTATTGATGTAGGCTCTTCTAATATTTTAAGTATCAGAAGAAACTATCAAGAAGAGGATCCTAAAAAAGATCCTAATAAATATTTTGTACATTACAAATTTTTACCGGGTCTAGGTTTTTACGGATTTGGGTTACCACATATTATTGGTAATCTTTCTCGTTCTGCTACATCTATCCTTCGTCAGTTAATTGACGCTGGTACATTAGCAAACTTACCTGCTGGCTTTAAAGCTAGAGGTATACGAATTCGTGACGAAGCTGAGCCATTACAGCCAGGTGAATTTAGAGATATAGATGCTCCAGGGGGTGACCTGAGAGCATCTATTATACCATTACCTTTTAAGGAACCTTCAGCAACATTGTTACAGTTGCTTGGTATAATAGTAGAAAGCGGTAAGAGATTTGCGTCTGTTGCTGACATGCCTTTAGCAGAACAAAACGGACCCGTTGGTTCTACTGTTGCTATGCTAGAGCGTGGTACAAAGATTATGTCTGCTATACATAAAAGATTACACTATGCACAAAAAATAGAATTTAATCTTTTAGCTGGTTTATTTAGAGATTATCTACCACCTACATATCCTTATGAAGTAAGTGGCGGAGATCCAAATATTAAACAAGCTGACTTTGATGACAGAATAGATGTGATGCCTGTATCAGATCCTAACATTTTTTCTACAGCACAAAGAATTGCTATTGCACAAACAAGCTTGCAACTCATTCAATCTAACCCACAAGTTCATGGTCAAGCTGGTATGTACGAAGCCTATCATAGAATGTACGAAGCTTTAGGTGTTCGTAATATTGAAAAGCTTTTACCACCACCTCCGCAACCGCAACCTGTAGATCCAGGTATTGAAAATGCCAATGCATTACAAGGAAGAGGACTTCAAGCCTTTCCAAAACAAGATCATCAAGCTCATATTCAAACACATTTAACATTGTTAAGAACACCAGCTGCGATGGCTAACATTAATATTATTTCTTTATTAGAGGCTCACATTTACGAGCATCTAGCATTACAAGCTCGTGAGATTGTTGAACAAGAATTTGGACCTCAACTCCAACAGTTGCAGGAACAATTCCAAGGTCAAATTCCTCCAGAGCAAATGCAAGCTATACAGATGGAAATTGAAAATGAAGTAGCTCAACGTATTGCCGAGATGTCTGTACAGATGTCTGAAGTACTTGCACCTCCTGCCAATAAAGATCCATTAGTAGAAATTCGTCAACAAGAGTTAGCTCTACAAGGTGCTAAATTACAACAAGATGCTAAAGAGTTTGAAACTAATACAGTTATAAAAACGCAACAAGAAGCATTTCAGAATAATATGACAGAACAAAAAAAGGAATTCAGTCAAATGCAAGCGTTAGATAAGTCCTCTATTGCTCGTGAACGTATAGACGCTCAAGAAGAAATAGCAGCAGGACGTATTGCTCTTGAGTTACAAAAACTTCAGAAAGATAAAACAATGGAAAACATTGATGTGGAAAGATTAAGAAATCTATCTGACAGAAACTAATGGCTGAGAGAAAAAAAGCAAAGCCAATAAGAAGAACTACAAGTAAAGGCGGTAACTACAGACCTACTAAGTCTGGTGCTGGTATGACTAAAAAAGGTGTTGCTGCTTATCGAAAGAAAAACCCTGGCTCTAAATTAAAAACTGCGGTTACAGGTAAAGTCAAGAAAGGAAGTGCTGCTGCAAAAAGAAGAAAATCTTATTGCGCAAGATCAGCAGGTCAGTTAAAGAATAGTAGTGCTAAGACAAGAAATGATCCTAATTCCAGAATTAGGCAAGCAAGAAGAAGGTGGAAGTGCTAATGGCAAAAAAAGGTTTATATGCAAATATTCATGCTAAGAAAAAAAGAATTGCAGCTGGTTCTGGCGAAAGAATGAGGAAAAAAGGGGCTAAAGGTGCTCCTACTAATAAACAGTTTGAAAAAGCTGCAAAAACAGCTAAAAAAAGAAGAACTAAAAAAAGGAAATAATTATGTTTAAAAGAACAAAAGGTTACTCTATGGGCGGTGCCGTTAGCAAGAAAGCTAAAGGTTACAAGAAAGGCGGTAAAGTAAAAGGTTACAAAAAAGGCGGCAAAGTAAAAAAATAAAATAAGATAAGGAGGAGAGATGTCTTATTTAATATCGAATATCCCGTACTTTAAGGTATGGGTAAGAAAAGAGTTTACTGCGGGTCATGAGAATTACCACGGTGAATTTCTGCACGGCCTAGCTGTGGCAGTTAATTGTATTCCAGATAGATCACTATCATTTCAAGTTATATTTACAGGTTGTGAAACAGAGGGCGACGAACCTAATGTTCATGGCGGTGCTATGTGGGCTCGTATGCCAATACAAGCTTTAGTTGCAGATATACCTGTAGAAGAGTGGCCAGAAAGAATGGAAAATCATTTATGTCAACCTTGGGATTGTATGTCTCATCATCATACTGCTATTAGTATAGACAGAACTTCGTCATCACCTTGGTATGCAAAAATAGATGGGGAGTTTTATTTAGCTAAGTATATCTTTACTGTTGATTATACAGAACATGAGATAGCTGATAGCCCAGACCAACATAAACAAAGTCATGTATTATATTTAACAGAAGGTAAATGGAAGGGAAACGTCGTTGCATTACCTAACAATAGAGTTAGAGTAACGAACCCTGCATTATGGTCAACAGGAGAAGGGGCACCTGATTTTGCTCCAAGTCAGTGGATTCATAGTAGCGAAGAACACGAAAGCTACACTGATCCAAATGTAACTTTTAACAACTTGTATAGCGATGGAGAAAAAAAATGAAAGATGGGGTTGAATTAATTCAACAAATACTACATATTGTTCGTGAACAGAGAGAAGCTGTTCATACAAATATAACGTCAGGGAACTGCAAAGATTGGGAAGCATATCGGAACTGCATTGGACAATTACAGAGTCTGTCCTATGTGGAGCAAGAGATAATTGCTCTGGTATCACGAGGAGAACGTGCAGATGGTTAAAACCCTAATAGTACCTGAAAGGTACGCAACTAAGAAGGCAGAAGAAAAAGTAGAAGAAAAAAAACCCGAACTACAAGTATCTGATGCTTATATCAAAGAAGAGGAAAGAGTCTTAGACCCAACCCTTCTTAAAAAATCAACCAAACAAAGAATGCCTCAACCAACCGGATACCGTGTTGTAGTAATGCCTTTTCAAGGTTTTGCTAAAACTAAAGGTGGCATCCTTATAACAGATGAGACACGAGAAAGAGAATCCCTGGCTACAGTTGTAGCTTATATTGTTCAACTTGGTCCTGATGCTTATAAAGATAAAACTAAATTTCCAAGCGGACCTTATTGTAAGCAAGGAGATTGGGCTATTATCGGAAAATATGCAGGAACAAGAATCAAGCTAGAAGATGGCGAGATAAGAATATTAAACGATGACGAAGTACTCGGAACCATTTTGGAACCGACTGACGTTTATACTATATAGGAGTGTCTTATGATGAATGAAGAAATAGAAGAAGCCCAAATCATTGAAGTGGAACAAGAAACACCACTAGGTGATGATCAATCAGCAGAAATATCTTTAGAAAGTCCTGAAGATAGTAATGCTATTCAATCAAATGCTTTAAGTGAGGAAGATCTTGATAAAAGGAGAGAAAAAACTCAAAAAAGAATTAATAAACTTGTTGCTCAGAGAAAAGAATCTGAAGAACGAGAAGCCGCTGCTATGCAGTTTGCTCAACAACAAAAAAGTGAAGTAGATGCATTAAGAGGTCAACTTAGTAATCTTAATACTGGTTATAGCTCAGAAGCTACAAGCCGTATTGATTCACAAGAAGTACAAGCTAAAACAGCTTTTAAAGAAGCTTATGAAGCTGGTGAAGTTGATAAGATGGCAGATGCTCAGCAAGTTATGGCTAAGATTGCTATTGAAAAAGAAAGATTAAGAATCTTTAAGGATAATCAAGAAAAGCAAAAAGCTAGTGCCGTTCAAATGCAACAACAGCAAGCTCAAATGCAGCAACAGCAAATGCAACAACCCCAAACACAACAAGAAGCTCAACCTGATGAAAAAGCAGTAGATTGGGCTGAAAGAGAAGAAAACAAATGGTTTGGTCAAGATAGAGCTATGACTGCTACAGCTTTTACAATTCATCAACAGTTAGTTGAGGAAGAAGGTTTAGATCCTCAATCAGATGAATATTATGAGCAAATAGATACAAGAATTAGACAAGATTTTCCGCATAAATTTAATGGTCAATCCGGTCGATCTCAAAAGGTAGCTTCTGTCTCTCAAGGAAGAGCTAGCCAAAAGAGTAAAAAGAGTGTTAAACTATCACCAGCTCAAATTTCCGTAGCTAAAAAACTCGGTGTACCGCTAGAAGCGTATGCTAGAGAAGTTGCGAAACTTGCAGCAAGAGATTCATAGAGGTATATAATGTCTAAAAAAGATAATGAAATGGAATATATAGAAGCAGAGCAAAAAGCTACTGCTAAAGATGATAATGAAATTAACAGAAGTGCTCGTGAAACGCAAACACGAGCCTCTGTAGAACGCCCTGTGCAATGGCGACCACCCAGTAAATTGCACGCCCCAAGTGCTCCGTCTGGTTTCGCCCATAGGTGGATTAGAGCTGAAGTCTTAGGTTATGAGGATAAGAACAATGTTCATTCTCGATTAACTGAAGGCTATGAGCTCGTTCGTGCGGACGAGTACAAGGATTTCGCCTACCCAAGTGTCGAGGATGGTAAATATACCGGAGTCATAGGGATAGGTGGCTTACTACTGGCTAGAATACCAGTAGAACTCATTGAACAACGCAAAAAATATTACGCTGAGCAATCTAAATCTCAGATGCAAGCGGTCGACAACGATTGGATGCGTGACAATAATCCCGCTATGCCTAAATTTCAGGCAGAGCGAAGTTCAAAAGTAACCTTTGGTTCAGATTAAGACTGAACCACACATTATATTAGGAGTAATAAATGGCTTTAACAAACTTAGATGCTCCATTTGGTTTACGTCCTGCTCGCCTATTAGGCGGTGGTGCGTATACTGGCGGTCAAAACAGATATGAAATATCAAACTCAGATACCACTAAGATTTATCAAGGTGATATTGTAAAAGGACTAGCGTCTGGATATATCAAAAGGATTGCCGCTGCTGATGGGGGACTTGTGCTGGGCGTGTTTAACGGATGTCAATTCACAGATTCTTCAACAGGCACACCAAGATGGTCAAACCACTGGACTGGAGACGCAAACGTCACTAGTGTAGTGCAAGCTTATATCGTGGACGATCCAAGTATCGTATGTGAAGTGCAAGCAAATGCTGCATTCACTATAGCTGGCGTTTTCGCTAACTATGATATCGTGGATAATAACCCGGTAGGAAGTACAACAGCTGGAATTTCACATGCTGAACTTGCCGTGAGTACAGGGAACACAACTGCTTCCCTTCCTCTCAAGGCATTAGCAGTGACTACTAATCCATCTAATGATTTAACAACAGTAACCAACACAGGTGTAGTAGTTATGATAAATAACCATATATTTAGTGCTGGCACTACTGGCGTATAGGGAGATAAAAAATGGCTATATCAAGAGCTCAACTTGCTAAAGAACTAGAGCCTGGCTTAAACGCTCTCTTTGGCTTAGAATATGCTAAATACGGAGATCAGGCAGCTGAAATCTTTGAAACAGAGTCCTCGGACCGAGCTTTCGAAGAAGAAGTAATGCTTTCCGGATTTGGTGCGGCACCAACGAAGTCAGAAGGTGCTGGGGTTGAATATGATTCTGCCTCTGAAGTTTATACAGCTCGTTACACACACGAAACTGTAGCAATGGCATTTGCCTTAACTGAAGAAGCAGTCGAAGACAACCTGTATGATCGATTATCCAACCGCTATACTCGTGCACTTGCACGATCAATGGCACACAGTAAACAAGTTAAAGGTGCATCCGTTTTAAATAACGCATACACTGCTGGCTTTACTGGTGGCGACGGCAAGACTTTACTTGCAACAGACCATCCACTTGCTGTAGGCGGAACATTCGCTAATACACCTGTAACTGCAACAGACTTGAACGAAACTTCAATAGAAAATGCACTAATTTCGATTGGTCAATTTACTGATGAAAGAGGTTTAATTGTTGCTTTAACAGGAAATAAACTTGTTGTTCCATCAGCACTACAATTCGTAGCTGAAAGATTAATGAAATCTTCTGGCCGTGTAGGTACTGCTGACAACGACATCAATGCACTAAAATCTTCAGGTGCTGTATCCGAAGGGTACACTGTTAATAATTTCTTAACAGATCCTGATGCATGGTTTGTTCTTACAGATGCACCAAACGGTTTAAAACACTTTAACCGTTCGCCTCTTAGAACAGCTATGGAAGGTGAATTCAACACAGGTAACATGAGATTTAAAGCCAGGGAGCGTTATAGCTTCGGGTGGTCAGATCCTCGTGCAATCTTTGGTTCAAATGGTGCTTAATTAATTTTAAGTATTTGAATTCAGAAAGGGGAAACTTCGGTTTCCCCTTTTTTTATGTTGCATTTGTATTTTTTATTGGTTACATTTAAGAATCCCTAGACGGCCACTGAGGTCGACATAACCAGACTAAGGAGAATATTATGGGTAGAACAACTTTTTCAGGACCAATTAAATCAGGTCCTATATCAAACACAACAGGTATTAACGTACAAACAAACATGAAGGACGTAGGTTTTACTGTTACTTCACAATCAGCTGCTGTAACTCAAACAGCTACAGCTCCTGCAACAACTATTATTATTCCTGCTTACAGCAGAATTTTATCAATTAAATTATTTATAACAACAGCTTGGAATGGTGCTGCTTCAACAGCAGGCATTGGTTTTGACGATGGTGCAGTTATAACAGCAACAGCTTTAACTACAGCAACAGGTGTCGCTGGCGGTACAATAGGAATGAACACTGATAATATTGAACCAGGAGCAGATGCTGCTAGAACAAATAATTGGTTAAATACTGGTACAAGCAAAAAAAGAATTAGAATTTTAAGTGCTAATGCTGGTGCAGGCGTAGGAACTCTTGTAGTAGAATATGTTCAAGCACAAAGTAAAGTATTTACTAATTAAAAATTAGGAGTCTATAATGGCAGGACATTATAACAGTCATCAACAGGGTTCCAATGCAACTACGGAAGTAGTTGCAGGAACTACTGACAATGCATACACTAAAGCAAAAGGTACAAACCAAGTTGTTTACTTCAGAGGTCTTTACTTAGAAGCTGACGGAGCTGATGGAACTATAGACATTCAGTCAAAGAATGCTGCCGGAACATATACCACTCAATTTACTTTTAAAGTAAATTCTGGTTCAAGCGATAGTTTTTATTCAGATCCAGGTCTAAGGCTAAAAAGAGGCATGAGAGTAATATCAAATGCAGGCATTTCGAACTGCGTTATAACTTATACGGCGTAAAACATGAGTCAATTTGATTATCTTCAAAACTTAATAACTAACAATGCTGATGGAACTGTTACTATTGGTGGTGTTACTTATGCCACCGATGGTAGCGGTATTGTTCAAAACTCTTCTGGATTAACAAGAGCTCAAATAGATGCAGATGATGCAAATCTAAGTGATCCTTTTGGTGCTGCGGCTCGAAATGCTTTTTATGTACCGGGTCTCGATGGAGTAAATGTATTTGATGCATCTGGTGGAACAGATGATTTTAGTAAATTATTAATTGCTGGTGGTGCAACACCTGGAATTGATCCTCTTGTTGATCCTCTTGTTGATCCTCTTGTTGACCCACTTGTTGACCCACTTGTTGATCCTCTTGTTGACCCACTTGTTGACCCACTTGTTGACCCTGTTATTGACCCTGTTATTGACCCTGTTATTGACCCTGTTATTGACCCTGCTACACTTACTGATCCAACTGATATTTATAATTTTCTTCTTGAAAATTTAGGATCTGCACAAGCTCAAAACTTTATGAATCAAAACAACATCACTTCAAAACAATATCTTCAAAATCTTTCAGATTCATCCATTAACAACAATCCAGCATTATCTGCACAATTAAGATCTATGTCTCAAAACTTTGATCAAGGTGCTTATGATACATCAGATTATATGGTAAATCGTAGAGCTGAAGTTGCTGAAGCTATTCGATTAGATGAGCTTAATAAAGGTTTAAAATTTATTGGAACTACTGATGCAACTACTGATGCAACTACTGATGCAACTGGTGGTGGAACTACAACAACAAATACAGGTCCTAATTACCAAGATATGTATGGAAATGTTTTGAATGCATATCAAACCTTATTAGACCAACAAAATCAACCAGCATCACAACCTTCTAGTCAGACAGGTTTTGGAGATATGAGTGGCCTTATGGGTTTACTAAATCAATTTATGCAAAGCCGTAATTCACTACAAGGTGGCGGAAGATACGGAAATCAATACGGAAGTATGTATGGCGGCGGAATGGGCGGTGGAATGGGTTATAATTCACCTTATGGCAACCCTTTTAACTCAGGACAAGGTTATGGATACGGAATGAACCCTTATTCAGGTGGAATTGGTTCTTTTTATGGTAATACAGGGTTAGGATACTCACCTTCTGGTTATAATTCAGGATATGGATCAGGTTACGGACAAAATAACATGTTCTATGGTGGTTATGGTGGTAATAACTATAATCAACAACAACAAATGGCTTACAATCCTTACTCATCCTTATATAGTCAACTAAGTAATCCTCAAACATACGGTTATTCTGGAGATGTTTACACACCTGAGTATAATTCTTATTTAAATACTCAATATGAAGGCGATAGATACTCTCAAGGATATCAAGATTACCTTCAATCAAATAATCCCGGAGTATATAGCAATCTCTTTGGTGGGGCGGTATAGTGGCTAAAGCAACCATATCTGTTTTAGATGAAAAAATTACGCATCACGAAACTTTGTGCTTAGAAAAATACAACAACATACAACAAAGATTAATTAGGATAGAAACAATGATCGTTGGGTCAACTGTAGGTGTTATGGGATTATTGTTAAAATTAGTTTTATTCTAATGCCTATAAGTAGAGCCCAAATGGGTAAAGAAATTTCTACTGGTGGAATAAAAAAGTATCGCTCTGGTGGATTAGTAGGTTATAATG
>JGI24523J20078_1000197_pt1 | contig 14028 bp, 8 predicted proteins | sample LinPmetageLP48_FD_20078 | JGI IMG/M metagenome (IMG submission 20078) | reverse complement strand
TGCCGCCCAGCTTGAACACCAGCAGGCGGCTGATGTTGCGCACGGGGCGCATATTGTCGATCAGCGCGCCATCGGCGGAAATCGCAAAGGCGCCGCCCCAGCCGGCCAGCACGGCGACATATTGTTCGCCATTCACGGTGTAGGTGATCGGCGGGGCGACCACACCGGTCTGCGCGGCGAAACTCCACAGCCGTTCGCCATTGGCCGAATTATAGGCGGCAAACTCGCTGCCCGAATTGCCTTGGAAGACCAGCCCGCCGCCAGTCGCCAGCAAGCCGCCGTTCCACGGGCCCGGGTGCTCGACGCTCCAGCGTGCTTCCTGTGCGACCGGGTCCCACGCCACCAACTTGCCCTTGATCGTGCCCTGCACCTCGCGGCGGATGCCCAGATCGGGCGGCAGATCGCCTGCGCCCAGATCGAAGCCGATGTTGAACCCGCGCGCGCGGTCGGGCTTCCAGTTTGCTTCAGGGGCATAGAGCATCGCGGCTTCGAATGCCGGGATGTAGACGAGATTCTCGCCCGGGTGGTACGCCATCGGGTGCCAGTTGTGCCCGCCCAGCGGCCCGGGCATCACCAGCGCGGGCTGGCCGGTGATGTCGATCCGCGTTTCGGGGTTCATCTGCGGGCGGCCATCCTCGCTCATCCCGGTCGACCAGTTGAGCGGGATATAGGGCTCGGCCGAAATGAACTCACCCGTCGCGCGGTCGAGCACGTAGAAATAGCCGTTCTTGGGCGCCTGCATCAGCACCTGCCGGCTGCGCCCGTCGATTTCCATATCGGCCAGCACGATGTGCTGCGTGGCGGTGTAGTCCCAGGTTTCGCCCGGCGTGGTCTGGTAGTGCCAGACATATTCGCCCGTAGCGGGGCGGATTGCGACAATGCTCGAAAGATAGAGATTGTCGCCTTCGCCGCGCCCGTCTGCTCCGGGGCTGCGATAGGCGCGGTTCCACGGGGATCCGTTGCCGACCCCGAAATAGAGCAGGTCGAGCTCGGGATCGTAGGCCATCGAATCCCACACCGTGCCGCCGCCGCCAATTCCGTCCTCGCCCGCCAGCGCGTCGCCGCTCCAGGTTTCGGTCGCCGCCGTGAGATAGTCGGGCGCGTCATCGCCCTCGTCGCCGGGCACGGTGTAGAAGCGCCACAGCTCCTCCCCGTCCTCGGCGTCATAGGCGGCGATATAGCCGCGCACGCCGAACTCGGCGCCGCCATTGCCGATCAGCACCTTGCCATCGACCACGCGCGGCGCGCCGGTGATGGTGTAGCTCTTGTCCTGGTCGACCGTAACCTTCTCCCACGCCACCGCGCCGGTATCGCGGTCGAGCGCGACCAGCCGCCCGTCGAGCGTGCCGAGGAACAGGTGCTCGCCCCATGCCGCCAGACCGCGATTGACCACGTCGCAGCACGCCTTGACCCCGGTTTCGCCCGGCACTTCGGGATCGTAGCTCCACAGCGGCTCGCCCGTCGCGGCGTCATAGGCGAAGACCTTGCTCCACGCGGTGGTGACATAGAGCTTGCCGTCCATCACCAGCGGGGTCGCTTCCTGCCCGCGCGCGGTGTCCATGTCGGAGAACCACGCGAGCCCGAGGTCGCCCACGCTGTCGCGGTCTATCTGGTCGAGCGGCGAGAAGCGCTGTTCGGCATAGCTGCCACCATGCGTGATCCAGTTGGCCGGGTCCTTGCCTGCATTGACCAGCCGGACGGTGTCGACCCCGCCTTCGGGTGCGTCCGCGGCACCCATCTTGCAGCCAGCCAGCGTCCCGCAAAACCCCAGCGCGGCCACTGCCGCCCAACCGATCCCTCGCATTATCCTCTCCCCGGCGACATTTGCGTCGCTCTATGAAACCTATCCTGCCGACGATGCGCGGGCTTGTCCATAAGGCTGCACCCTGCGAGGATCGGCGCGAACGGGACTGCGAGGAGAGACGAGCGATGTGCGATGAACAGGATCTGGCGCGCTGGGCGCGCGGCAAGGTTTCGCGCCGGGCCTTCGGCGGCGGTGCGATGGCGGCGGGCGTGGCGGCCTGCGCGCCGGTCGATGCCAATGTCGATCGTCCGGCGGAGGCAGGCGGGCTGACCGAACGCATGGTCAGCTTTGCCGCACCCGGCGGGACGATGGACGGGTTCTTCGTGCATCCCGCGGACAAGACCGGCCCGCTTGTGCTGTTCTGGCCCGACATCGCCGGGCTGCGCGAAGCGAAGCGGCAGATGGCGCGGCGGCTGGCGGGCGCGGGCTATGCCGTGTTCGTCGCCAATCCCTATTACCGCGATGTTGCAGGCGAGCAGTTCGCCGACTTCGCCGATTTCGCGGGCAATGGCGGCTGGGACAAGGCGCGCCAGTGGCGCGCCAAGCTCGATGCGGAAGCGATCCAGGCCGATGCGCGCGCCGCCACTGCATGGCTCGATACGCAGGACGCCGTCGATACCGCGCGCGGGATCGGCACGCAGGGCTATTGCATGGGCGGGCCCTTTACCGTGTGGAGCACGGCTGCAGTGCCGCGGATGAAAGCGGCGGGCAGTTTCCATGGCGGCGGGCTGGTGCGCGAGGGCGCGGACAGCCCGCACCGCATGCTGCGCGAGGACGCCCATTATCTGATCGCGATCGCGCAGAACGACGATACCAAGGAGCCTCAGGCCAAGACCGAATTCCGCGCGGCCGCCGAGGCGGTGGGCGCGGCGGCGGAGGTCGAGGTCTATCCCGCCGACCACGGCTGGTGCGTGCCCGATTCGCCGTCCTACGACGAGGCCGAGGCCGAGCGGGCCTGGGCGCGCTTGCTGGCAACCTACGCCGCGGCGCTCTGACCGCTTTCGCTTGCCGCCAGCCCCACGCGCGCTACGATGCGGGCGAATAGAGGAGGGTCGTGATGCTTGGTGGTACGCTTGTCCTGATGCTGCTGGTCCTGGTCGTTGTCATGTTCCTGGTGATGGGCGTGCGCATCGTGAAACAGGGCTTCGTCTACACCATCGAACGGCTCGGGAAATATCACCTTGCCGCCGATCCCGGCCTGCACATCATCTATCCCTTCATCGATCGCGTCGGTCACAAGATCAACATGATGGAGCAGGTGCTCGATATTCCGGGGCAGGAAATCATCACCAAGGACAACGCCATGGTCGGCGTGGATGCGGTGGTGTTCTTCCAGGTGCTCGATGCGGGCAAGGCGGCTTACGAGGTGTCGGGCCTCCACAATGCGATCCTGGCGCTGACGACCACCAATCTACGCACGGTGATGGGTTCGATGGACCTCGACGAGACCCTGTCGAAGCGGGACGAGATCAACGCCCGGCTGCTCAGCGTGGTCGATCACGCCACCTCGCCCTGGGGGATCAAGATCACCCGCGTCGAGATCAAGGACATCCGCCCGCCGGTCGATATCTCCGAAGCCATGGCGCGGCAGATGAAGGCCGAACGCCTCAAGCGTGCCGAAATCCTCGAAGCCGAAGGCGACAAGACCAGCTCGATCCTGCGCGCCGAGGGTCGCAAGCAATCCGCCATCCTCGAAGCCGAGGGCAAGCGCGAGGCGCAGTTCCGCGATGCCGAAGCGCGCGAGCGCGCGGCGCAGGCCGAAGCCAAGGCGACCGAGATGGTTTCCAACGCCATCGCCTCCTCGGGCAACCAGGCGATCAATTACTTCATCGCGCAGGAATACACCAAGGCAGTGGGCAAGTTCGCCGACAGCCCCAATGCCAAGACCATCCTGTTCCCGGTCGAGGCGACCCAGCTGATCGGCTCGCTCGGCGGTATCGGCGAACTGATCAAGGGCACGTTCGACGGTGTCGAGGGCACGGTGGACAGCGGTATGCCGATCCCCGCCGGCCGCGATACCGCATCGCCGCGCCGCAGCAGCGTCCCGCGTTCGCGCGGCGATTGAGCGGAATTGCGATGGATGGCATCGAATCCTACTGGATCTGGCTGATCCTCGGCCTCGCCCTGGCCACTCTCGAGATGGTCGTGCCCGGGGTCTATCTGATCTGGCTGGCGATGGCGGCGCTGGGCATCGCAGTGCTGGCCTTCGTCTCGGCGCCCCCGCTGGCGCTGCAGATCGTCGCCTGGCTGTCGCTCTCGCTGATCCTCGCCTTTTCGGCAAAGCGCTGGCTGCGCGACCGCCCGGTCAGCTCCTCCGACCCGTTGCTCAACAACCGCGTCGGCCGGCTCCACGGCGAAACCGCACTGGTGACGCAGGCGATCGAAAGCGGCTCGGGCCGGGTGAAGGTGGGCGATAGCGAATGGATTGCGCGCGGTGCGGATACCGCGGCGGGTGCGCGCGTGCGCATCATCGGCAGCAATGGCGCCGAACTGCTGGTCGAGCCGGTTGCGCTGCTCGAAGGCGATAGCCCGCCCGGGGGCGAGGCCTAGCTCAGCCGTTGAGCGCTTCGGTGAAGCGGCCGTGCTTGCGGTAGCGCACCATCCATTTGTCGAGGAACAGGCCCAGCGGCTTGGGCTCGATGCCCAGCTTCGCGAAACCCGGAAACTCGCCCGAGACGACATTGCCCTGCTTGAGCAGCTTCCACTGGTCGCTGCCCATCGGTGTGCCCGGCAGCGCGGCGAAGGTCGCCGAAAGCGCATCGGGCATCGCCAGGAAAGTGCGCTTGCGCTGCTGCGCGGCGGCGATCGCTTCGTTGATCTGCATCATCGACATCTGCTCGGGCCCGCCCAGCTCGTAGGTCTTGCCGCCGAATGTGGCCGGGTCCTCGAGCGCGCGCACCGCCGCTTCAGCGACATCGTCGACATAGACCGGCTGCAGCTTCGCTTCGGGGGCGAAGACCGGCAGCACGGGCAGCGCCGAAATTAGCCCGGCGAACATGTTGATGAAATTGTCGTCCTTACCGAACAATATGCTCGGACGCAGGATGGTCGCCTTGGGGAAAGCGGCAAGCACGCGCTCCTCGCCCAGCTTCTTGGCCGCGGCATATTCGATCTCGGTACCCTCCTCGGGCTCTGCTGCGATCGCGCTGACATGGACGAACGCGCTGGCGCCTTCCTTCGCGGCGGCCTCGGCCATCCAGCCAGGCGCTTCGCCCATCAGCCGGCGCAGATTGCCGCCAAACGCGCCCACCAGGTTGATCACCGCATCCGCGCCCACGAGGCAGCGCTCGACCGACTGGCGATCGCTCGCATCGCAGCGCGCGAACTGCATCTGGCCGAGGTTGGCGAGCGGCTTGAGCTTGAACGCCTTTTCGGGATTGCGGCTGGCGATCCGCACCCGCGCACCGCGCTCGAGCAGCGCCTGCGCCACGTAATTGCCGATAAAGCCGCTACCGCCCATCAGCACTACCAGTCTGCCGTTCAACGCACCGCTTTTCGCCATGGTATTCGCCTGTTTCCTCGAAGGGAGAAGTGTCGCCACGCCCCTAGCCTCAACCCCCGCTGCGCCGCAAGCGTTCCGGCGGGTGTGAAAGGCGTTGACAGGTAAGCCACTGCTTCGCTAGTGGCCCGCGCCTACCCGCAGCCGTGCTACGACGACCGGCCAGCGACAGTGTGCCCAGATGGCGGAATTGGTAGACGCGCATGCTTCAGGTGCATGTATCCGCAAGGGTGTGGAGGTTCGAGTCCTCTTCTGGGCACCATTTGTTCTTCTCACGTTCTCCCAAATAATCTATAAAACCCGCAGAAATCCTAGGGATTTGGCCCTTGGATCGTTCCGGATCGTCCCGCCTGTTCTCGGGGGTTCCAGACACTTTTGTGGGCCTTTTGAGGCCGTTTCGCAAAGGCCCAGATGAAAAGGCCCCCACATGCCGCTGACAGATACTCGCCTCCGCGCTCTCAAGCCCAAGGACAAACCGTACAAGGTAACCGATGAGCGCGGCCTATATGTCGAGGTCACGCCGACCGGCAGCAAGCTTTGGCGATTCCGATACCGGATCGGTGGTGCGCAAAAGAAGCTCTGCATCGGCAGCTATCCTGACATCAGCCTCAAGCAAGCCCGAGACGCAGCCTACGAGGCACGACGAGCTGTTGCTTCTGGGGGCGACCCGGCCTTTGAGAAGCGGAAGCGGAAAATCCGCGCCGAGTTCCTTTCTGCACAGACGTTCGAGGCAGTCGCGCGTGAATATATCGAGCAGATGATGGTCCAGAATGGCCGCGCCGATGGCACGATCGTCAAGGCCAATTATTTCCTCGACAAGCTTGCGCCTGCCATCGGTAACCGACCCATCCACGAGATCGAGCCGTTCGAAGTCCTGGCTCCTCTGAAACGACTGGAAGCCACTGGTAAGCACGAGACTGCGAAGAAATGCCGCTCGTTCGCAGGCCGCGTGTTTCGTTACGGTGTCGCTACCACCCGCTGCAAATCCGATCCGACCAGTATGCTGAAGGGCGCTCTCGTAACGCCGAGAGCCACGCATTATGCAGCAATCCTCGAGCCCACCGAGCTAGGCGGGCTGCTGCGCGCAATCGACGACTTCACTGGCTACATGGTGACCAAGTTTGCTTTGCAGATCGCGCCGCATGTGTTCGTACGTCCCGGCGAACTCCGCCACGCCGAATGGCATGAGATCGACCTGGTCGATGGGGTCTGGAAGATCCCTGCCGGTAAAATGAAAGCGCGCCGAGCGCATGCCGTCCCGCTGTCCAAGCAAGTTAGAGGTTATCTCACAGACCTGGCCGAGATGCTCGGCCGCGAAGGATATGTCTTCCCGTCTGCGCGCAGCTCCAAGCGTCCCATGAGTGAAAACACGCTCAATGCCGCATTTCGTCGCATGGGATATTCGAAGGAAGAAGTCACCGCGCATGGACTCCGGGCGACAGCATCGACATTCCTGAACGAGTCGGGCCTTTGGAATCCCGATGCGATCGAGCGTGCCCTGGCACATGGCGACAGCAATGTTGTGCGTGGCATCTACCATCGCGGCAAACATTGGGAAGAGCGCGTGCGCATGGCTCAATGGTGGAGCGACTACCTCGATGAGCTCCGGACAGGAGGAAAGGTCATCATGGGAAAGTTTGCGAATGGTTGATCGGAAGAACGAATTTCTTCTCAGCCAGTGCAGGATTGAAGGCTCAGGACGAGCCCTATCAGGGACACTGACGCGAGCAAGGCGAACTCAATTCTGATGCCCCAGACTTTAAGCCACTTCCGCATCGTGCTGAGCCTCAGTTCGCAGAGCTTTGGCAGCTAAGCTGATCGAACCGTTCAGCAACAGTCTTCCACGTTGCTATGCCTGCCTCGTCCCCTTCGTTGGAAAGTCGCTGGATCTGCTTTGCGATAAACGCGGCTCCCTCTTCGCCATGGTTCTTTTCGACCCAAAGTGCAACGGCCCACAATTCTTGATCGCGGTTCAGCACCATGGTTCACGTCGCCCGGTCCAGGTCCGCGCCAGCCCTTCGCTGACCAACTGATCGCCAAGCGAGCGGCCGCCGCGCGTTACGACCCGCAGTTTACGACCGTACTGATCCTCATCTCTGCTTCCGATGGTCCTCAGTTCAAAGGGTCCGCCATTGAGCAATTCGACAAGGCGATGCGTCGCGCGCATGCCGAGTTGGTATTCATAATCGCAACGAGGCTCGCTGATCTCTGGTGTATCGATGTCAGCAATGCGGATCTTTACGCCATCAAGCCAGAAGGTATCTCCATCCACGACGCATGTGCGCCGGACGGATCCGCAAATGTCGAATTGTGGGAAGCTCGCTTGCTGGAATAAAGTTTGAGGCTGCTGATCGTCGTTAGCAATGCTGGCATCATGGACTGGCCAGGTGAGTGCCAGCATCCCTCCAGCAAATACGATCGCGAATGCTCCCAATCCCAACGCGATCTCCTTTCTCAGCTTCCGGCGCTTCTGTGCCTTCAACGACTTGCGAAAATCGAACGGCTCACCGGGGGTCTCATTCACTAGCGTTGTCCGTTTTCATTCCGGCACATGATTTCAGACAATAGCCGGAAATCAGGCAGTTTCGTCAATTGTACGTACCAATTGCTTGCCAACGTCCCAACACGGACCGGACATATTGCGGTGTTTCACCGTTGCTGGGAATGCCGCGTGATCGGGAGACGGCACCTGGGCCCGCATTGTAAGCAGCCAAGGCCAGGTGGACCGCGTCGAACCGGTCCAACATATCGCGAAGATACCGGGCGCCACCGTCGATCGATGCAAGAGGGTCATGACGGTTCCGGACGCCCAGTTCGCGCGCCGTGGCCGGCATAAGCTGCGCCAGCCCGGCAGCACCGGCTGGACTCACAGCCATCGGATTAAAGCGGGATTCAGCCCAGATAAGAGCACGAAGCAGGTTGGTCGGAAGCCCGTAACGGCGCTCAGCCTCGGCTATCGCCGCCATATACAGGCTTTCCCGATAGGATATGTTTGCTGGCTCGGCCTGGTAGATTGCAGGAAGATATTGCCTTGCCGGCTGCTGGTCCGTCTTCGGCGGAACGACCGCGTGTTCGAACAAGGTGAAATCCTGGGCGCGGACTTGCTGAGAGGAGGTCGCGATCATTCCCAAACAGGCGACCGCTATCGCGGTCCGACGATTGAGGCGGGTCATCTCGAGTGGTGCTCCATTGATTCGAATCGATATAGAACATAAGTAGAACATATGCCTGTAGGAAAGCAGCGAATGCCTGCCTTCGGGAGAGGAGAGGAACGCTGATGAGGGGGCCACTTTGCTTGCTGAGGAGCTCGCATGTCCCTGTCTGTCCAAGCTCATCCCAACCGGTCGCTTGCCGGGACCGCCCGTCGCATTTGTGAATCGCGAGGGGGCAAATGGTCAGGCACAAGGGGCATGGCCTGCTGCCCTGCGCATGATGACCGCACGCCGTCACTCGGTGTGTCGCTCGGTCGACAGGCTATCCTTTTCCATTGCTTTGCGGGATGCGATCAGCAGAGCGTATTGTCTGCATTGGCGCGTGAAGGTTTCGAGGCACCGGCGCTTTTTTCAGGTTCTGCGACCACCAACGAGCCCGAATCGACCAGCACCCGCAAACCTTCGGCGGCAGCGCTGAGGATCTGGCGCGATGCACAGCCACTGCGTGCCAGTCCGGCAAAGGCATATCTTGAAAGCCGCGGCATCCTCGCCGCATCTCCGGCGCTCCGCTTCCATCCACGAACGCCGCTTGGCCCGAAAGGACGGGCCCGTTTTCTGCCCGCCATGATCGCGGCAGTCAGCCTCGGCGAGGGCCCGATCGCCATCCACCGCACGTTCCTGTCTACCGAGGCTTCAGGCAAGGCCGCTTTCGAAAAGCCGAAACGCGCGCTCGGCGCGCTCGGTGAAGCTGCTGTTCGTCTCTTCGCTCCAGTTTCCGGCAAGCTTGGCCTTGCCGAGGGGGTCGAGAGCGCGATGTCGGCCTATGCTCTCACCGGCATTCCCGTCTGGGCGACCCTGGGCAATGAGCGCTTCGGTCTCGTCAGCGTGCCTGAGAGCGTGACCGAGCTTCACCTCTTCGTCGATCACGATGCTGGCGGCGAGCTGGCCGCGTCGCGTGGCCTAGCCGCTTATGCCCGCGATGGGCGGACGATCCACGTTCGCAAACCATCCTCACGCGACACCGACTGGAACGATGAACTTACAGCATGGCTGCGCCGCAAGGCGGCGCGGTAGAGGAGAGAGAGCTTCTCGAATTCCTGATCCGGCAGAGGGCGTGTCCCGATGCCTTCATCAGGAGGACGAATTGCCATGTTTCAATCAGACCTGTTTCCCGCCGACGAGCAGTTGCCGTCAATGCGCCTGGCCTATGCCATCGGCACCCGAGTTGCCGCGCTTCTCGCTTCGGGACGTCATCTTACCCGTACCGACATTTCCGGGCTGTTCGCCGAAGAGACCGGTGTTCTGGACTGGGGAGGTGCCTGGACCATCGACGACTACAACAACGCGGTCGAGATCGGTGCACTGCTCTGGCTTCGAGAGTCCTCACGGATCGATCTGGCGACGAACGTGCACGAAGCGGAAGCGCGGTTCGACTGGCTCGAAGCAGCCTTGCCGCCGCGGCATGTGCGCAGCGAAGCACAGGTCGAGCTCCAGCAGTTCTCGACCCCGCCAATGCTGGCCTGGCTGATGGCGAAGGCCGCAGCTGTCTCTGCGCAAGACACCCTACTCGATCCGTCCGCAGGCAATGGTGCCCTTGCGCTGTGGGGCAACGTTCGGAACGCCTTGTTGGTCCTCAACGAGATAGATCCTGTGAGACGAGACAGCTTGGGTCACATCTTCCCTTCGGCCGCGATTACCGCGCATGACGGGGAACTAATCGCCGACCTGATTCGCGGCCCTGTTCCTTCGGTCGTGCTGATGAACCCGCCGTTCGCCCGAAGCCAGGAACGCGGCAAGGACGGTGAGACGGCCATGCGTCACCTGCGCAGTGCGATCCGGGCCGCTGCCAATGGGGCGAGAATTGTCGCGATCATGCCCGAAGGATTCGATGCTTCCACTTTCGCCAAGGCACAGGACGAAGCGTCGCTGCTCCTCGATGTCCGGCTGCAGCAGATGTTTCGCCGGACAGGGACGGGGATCGCTGTTCGCCTGGTTGTGTTCGACAAGACGCCGACTGCGTCCTCGCCTGCGATCACCGGAGATACTGCCGACCTCATCTCGCTCCACGAGCTGCTCAACGCGCTTCCGCCACGCGTAGAAACCTCCACCAACATCCATCGCCTGCCAATCGGGAAGCCAGTGCGCCTTGTTGGCAAGATCTCAACGCACCGCGCGCCGGTCCGGCCAATGGCTCCTTTCGCAGCGACAGCAGCAGCCAGGGCGAATGCGATCGATCTTGCCTATTCGGTCCTCGCCGAACCCGCGCCGGTGCTCGAACAGACCGGCATCTACCTGCCTTACCGGCCTAGCCGCATCGCCTTCGAGAATGCGCCGGCCCATCCCACCCCGCTCGTGGAATCGGTCGCCATGGGTTCGGTCGCGGCACCGCAGCCCGATGTTTGCCCGCGCCTTCCCGCATGTTGGCAGGCCGATGGCCTGCTGTCCGAAGCGCAATGCGAGACACTGGTCTACGCTGCCCAGGCATTTGCGCGCGATCTTCCGGGTCAGTTCAAGGTGAGCCAGGAAGGCACCTCGCTGGAACTCTCCGAGGACGGACACTCCTACCGCCAAGGCTTCTTCCTCGGCGACGGAACCGGAGCGGGCAAAGGACGGCAGATCGCCGCGGTCATCATGGATCGCTGGCTCGCAGGCGAGCGCCGACATGTCTGGATCACCAAGAACGAGGCGCTGCTCGAAGATGCACGCCGCGACTGGGAAGCGCTTGGCGGGCTGCCGCTCGATCTCCAGCCGCTCTCGCGCTGGAAACTCGGCCAGCCCGTAACGATGTCCGAAGGCATTCTCTTCGTCACCTATCCGACGCTGCGCTCGGGCCGCGCCGAGGATACGCGGCTCGACCAGATCCTTGCCTGGGCGGGCGAGGATTTCGACGGCGTGATCGCTTTCGACGAAGCCCATGCGATGGCTAATGCGCTCGGGGGCTCTTCAATCCGCGGCAAGGTCAAGGGCTCCGAACAAGGGATGGCGGGCCTCAGGCTGCAGAACCATCTCCCGCGCGCCCGCGTGCTCTACGCGTCTGCCACTGGCGCTTCGGATATCGCCAACCTCGGTTACACTTCCCGCCTCGGCCTTTGGGGACCCGAGACCGCTTTTCCGACCCACGAGGCATTCATGACCGAGATCCGCGCTGGCGGCGTCGCGGCGATGGAGCTCGTCGCCCGTGATCTCAAGGCCCAGGGGCTCTATCTTGCCCGTGCGCTGTCCTTCGCCGGGGTCGAGTACGAGATCTTAGAGCACTGCCTGACCGAAGCGCAGGTGCGGATCTACGACGCCTATGCTGATGCCTGGGCGATCATTCACCGCAATCTCGAAGCCGCGCTCGAGGCGACCCGTGTGGTCGATGAGGACAGCGGCGATACGCTCAACCGGAATGCCAAGGCGGCAGCGCTTTCGATCTTCGAAGGCACCAAGCAGCGATTTTTTGCCCAGCTCCTGCTCTCGATGAAGCTGCCCAGCCTGATTCCGGCGATGGAAGCGGCGCTTGGCGAAGACCATTCGGTAGTCGTGCAGCTGGTCTCGACCGCCGAGGCGATGCTCGACCGGCGCCTTGCCGACCTCTCCGACGAGGAGCGTGAAGCGCTCGATATCGATCTGTCCCCGCGCGAATACGTTATCGATTACCTTACCAAGAGCTTTCCGGTGCGCCTGATGCAGGTCTTCGCCGACGAGGACGGCAATATTCGCTCCGAGGCGATGAGCGATGAGCTGGGCAATCCCGTTTTCTGCCCGCGCGCCATGGCCGCGCGCGATGCGCTGATCGAGCAGCTCTGCGCGCTGCCGCCCATCGCCACTGCGCTCGATGCGATCATTGAACACTTTGGAGCCGAAGCCGTGGCCGAAGTCACGGGTCGGACCCGCAGGCTGGTCCTGGGGCGCGATGGTCAGCAGAGGCTCGAACGGCGAAGCCCCAGCGCCAATGTCGCCGAAGCGCAAAGCTTCATGGACGGGACCAAACGCATCCTCGTCTTCTCGGATGCGGGCGGGACGGGACGATCCTACCATGCCGACCTTCATGCGAAGAACCAGCAGCGCCGAGTCCATTTCCTGCTCGAGCCGGGCTGGCGGGCCGACAACGCTATCCAGGGGCTCGGCCGCACCAACCGCACCAACCAGGCCTCGGCCCCGCTGTTCCGACCGGTGACCACCGACGTGAAGGGCGAACGCCGGTTCATCTCGACCATTGCGCGCAGGCTCGATGCCTTGGGTGCGCTGACGCGCGGCCAGCGCCAGACCGGCGGGCAGAACCTGTTCGACCCGGCAGACAATCTCGAAAGCGACTATGCGCGCGACGCGCTCAGCCGCTGGTTCCAGCTGCTCTATGACGGCAAGCTCGAAGCCACCACCTTCGGCAACTTCGTCGAACGTACCGGCCTCCGCCTTGAAAACCCCGATGGCGGACTGACCGACAATCTCCCGACGATCCAGCGTTGGCTCAACCGCATCCTCGCGCTACCGATCGCACTCCAGAACGCGATCTTCGACGAATATCTCGGCCTCGTCGAAGCGCGGATTGAAGCTGCGCGCGAGGCCGGAACGCTCGACCAGGGACTGGAGACCGTGAGGGTCGATCGCTTCACGGTCCTCGCCGATGAACTCCTGCGCACCGATCCCGTGACCGGAGCCGAGACCCGCCTCGTCTCGCTCGAAGTGACGAGGCACCTTCGGCCTCTGCGATTGCAGCGCCTGGTGCGGATGCACGAGATCGGCAGTCGGCACGCGATCCCGATGCGCAATATGCGGTCAGGCAAGGTCGCGCTGTCGGTTCCAGCCCGTCGCCTCATCGCCGACGACGGGGCCGTGATCGAACGCCGGCGCCTGCTGCGCCCGCTCAAGTCCGCGAACCGGACCCTTGAGGCACTCGCCGAGAGCCACTGGGAAGAAATTGGCGTCACCGCATTCACCAGCACCTGGCGGACCGAGGAAGAAGAGGCGGCCAAATCATCGGTCACCGAGCGCGTCCATCTCGCCACCGGACTTCTGCTTCCGGTTTGGAAGCGCCTTCCCGGCGATCATGTCCGCGTCACCCGGCTCGTTGCCGAGGACGGCCAGTCGATCATCGGGCGCGAAGTGCTCGATGTCGATCTCGCGGCAATTGCCGATACCTTTGGCCTTTGCGGAGTTACCGGGCCAGCTGCAGAGCAGATCGGCGACCTGGTCCTCTCAAGCGGAAAGCCGCTGGTCCTCGCAAGCCACGATGCCTTGACCGTCAAGCGATCGCTGGTCGGCGGCGAACAGCGCCTTGAACTGACCGGATTCTCGCCGGATCGCCTCGACTGGTACAAGGGCAAGGGCTGCTTCACCGAGATCATCCGCTACCGCACGCGGCTGTTTGTCCCGGTTTCGAGAGCTTCGTCGGTCCTCCCCGCGCTTGCCGCCTGATCCCTCGGGCAAACCCCAATCTAAGAATGAGAGTGGAGGGAGCCCTTTGGGCTTGTGGGCCTCGTGATCCTCACCTGCGCCTTCATTCCATCAGGAGAACACCCATGATCCAGTCGATCCCCTTGAAGAAGCTTGTTCCGAGCCCGCGCAACGTTCGCAAATCGAGCGACGTGCTG
>JGI24523J20078_1000194_pt1 | contig 14153 bp, 13 predicted proteins | sample LinPmetageLP48_FD_20078 | JGI IMG/M metagenome (IMG submission 20078) | reverse complement strand
AGATTCGACGACACGCCACGGGTAGCCCTACGATTTTTTTTGCGCGCGGGGCCATATAGATATATGTGTCTGTAAAAAAACTTGACTAAATCCCGCGAGCGCCTGAAATACCTATGAGATTATGGAAGAAAACGACTATTACTCAAGGAACCGAGGTGCGCGCAAAGAATATCAGCGGCAATATTACGAAAACAACAAGCAACGAATCCGTATGAAAAGAAGGTTAGAAGAGCTTGATGATCCGGAAAAGTTTAAATCTAGGAAGAAGTATAATCAAGAATACTACCAGAATAACAAAGGAAAAATCTTGGAGAAACGCGCAAAACTTTACTCGAAACGTAAGGTGGCTGCAAAAAACAAATCGTAAAGTTCTCTGTATTTCTATATATTCTATTGTAATTTACAACTGAATATACTCTTTCTAGAAAGACTTTCATATTTAGTTTTAGCAAAACCGCTCCAAATCCATGTTATTGACGCTTACGGCTAAACCCGCTACTATCGAGCTATGGGACGGCTGTCATTTCTTAAAAATCTTTTTAAATCTAAAAAACGCTTCGACGGACCTACGATACCTCTTCGAAAAGGATCCGTTATCCCCAAACCAAAAATAGGTAAAACCGGCTTGGCTTTTTTTGATACTATTAGGGAACTAGGTGAAGCCGCAGAGTTAATGCTAAGTGAAGACGCTAGAGAAGAGGCTCTTCAAAATATGGAGGACGCTTCTAACGATAATGTTGCGCGTAGGGCTTTGAAAGGGTTGTCCAATGTGTCTGATACGCTGTATTCAACGATGCACCTTGCGGCAAAACACCCCGAATCTTTTAAACCAGATAAACTCGGATATGCCTTTGGGCTCAGGGACAACCCCGATACTGAGATGAATCGGGAAATGGATGCTCGTTTAGCCCCAAAAAGAGCAGAAATTGCGGCTAAAGCTAAGATAAGGAAGAACGCCTTGCTTAGGGCCTTTAACCCATCTGAATTAAAAGGGCTACATTCTAAGGCACTCGGGGATAGAGAACTATACCGCCAATATAATGCGGTAAAAACGCCGGAAGAGGCACTAAAACTTCGCAGTGATTTTTACGGGGAGCCAATGGATTCTTTAAATTTACGTGAGCTACAGGGTTTAGGGACCGTAGCAAAATCACTTGGATCCGGAAGTAAGTCCGGATCTCGCGGGAGTAGTTTGAAAATGTTAACAGATACTAAGTAATATGGACACCAAATCATTGCGCTCGCGCCTGCTAAAACAGGCTGGAGTATCTGGTGTGGGCAAGCCCAAAAGGACGCCCAACCACAAAACAAAGTCCCATGTTGTGGTAGCTAACTGCAATGGTAAACCTAAGTTAATCAGATTCGGGGAACAGGGTGCAAAAACCAATCAAAACGCAAAGCAGAGAAAAGCTTTCAAGAGCCGCCACCGCAAGAACATAGAAAAAGGACCATGCTCCGCCGCTTATTGGGCCAACAAAGTGAAATGGTAGAAAATATGATTTATCAACTAGTGTCAAAATTAATTAAGTTCCTTCAAGAAGCTTTAAAAGAACTTGAAGAGTTTGGTGAATCCAAACCACCCGTAAAGAAAGAGATACCTTGGCCCCGCTTCAAGTATCTGAATGGTGAGTATAGGGGGAACCTGACTAAAACCAGAACAATGGCTCTAGGTGACGATGGGACTATTCATTCGTTGGGGTATAAATCAGACGTTTATATTAAAACGAACACTGCCGAAGACCGGATCGAGAGACAGGATACAGGCTACAAGGGATTCATAGGGACTGTAGAAGCCTCAGATGGCTACACTTATTTCTTACCCGCCTATGCGAGTTCGATAGCTCGATTAGGTAGGAAGACTGGATCAATTTCTGTGGAGAAGAAATTGAGGATGAGTCCTCAAGTTAGGTCAGGAGCCGAGGGAAACAACGGGATAATATACATGCCCTCTTACACGAAGACGCTACAGATTTTCACCTACGATACTAAGACAGGAGAAGTGTCCTCGTTCAGACCGCCCAAACCAAAGAGGTTTACGATGTTTAATCATATCTGGGGAGCGGCTTCTGATAAGAAAGGGGAGGTCTACATGCCGCCCGCACTCGGAACGAGCGTGGCAAAGATTGATAAAGATGGTGCATTTAAATATTTAGATGGGCCACCAGCCACGTCAGGGGTATCCGGCTTTTCAGTAAAGTATGTTGGGGCCACCTACGTTGAGTCGGTCAATAAGATTTTTTGCTTACCCCGCCAAGGTAAAAAGTTTCTAGTAATCAACTGTTCGGATGATACCTATAAAGAAGTAGACTTACCTAAAGAATACTTGTCGGTTGCGAATAAAAACAAAAACTTCCAAGGATACCTCGGACCTGATGGTTGGCTATATAGCGCATTCTGGGCAGATACTAAATGTTTCCGAATTAATCCCACCACGCTTGAGTTTCAGTGGAAAGATTACGAGGATGACTTTAAGGATGGTAAACCCACAGCTAAAGAAGGTTCTGGTATTATGAGCCTAGGGACAGGCTACTCGACGGCAGCTTTAGTTAAAGGAGACAGTGTTTATTTGGGGTTAGCAGGGACATCAAGAGCAATAAAACTTGAGTTCAAATGAAAAAAAAAGAAAAAACAAATAATATGAAAATGGGAAAATCAAAACCGAAGTATAGCGAGTCATCTGCCAAAGCCGTTCTCAAAGGCCGGATGAAGGCTAAAGGCTACGGTAAGAAGAAGTCCAAAAAGGGCTCTTACTGAAAAAAGTCTAAGTAAATGCATATATTCTATTGTAATTTACAACAGAATATATAGATTTGGGTATGAGTTCATACTTACCTGAGGGTTTTAAACGGATTCCTAGAGCCGATGACCGCTATGCTGTGTCAGAAAAAGGCGCGGTGTTTAATATGGAGACTGGAAAAATGCTCAAAGCTCAGTGGAATGGGACTAAAGAGTATACAACGATCAAGGATAAGCACGGAAAGCAATTCCGATTTTGCTATGAAGACCTAGATCGTATGAATTACAACCCTTTGACCGAGCATTGGTTGTTCCACGTGGAACAGGCGCAGAGGATACCCGACTTCCCCGATTACGCCGTGTCACATTACGGAGCGATATATCGGGTCGCCCCCCGCAAATCGGGTATTAGAGCTAAGGAAATACATATGATATATAGTCGTATTCACCAAGGACGTGCCCACGTATACCTTAGAAATAAAAACACCCGCAAACTTGCCCGTGTTGATAAGATCACAGAACAAGTTTGGGGTGCTGAGAGCACTTATGAAGACTGATTACTTTTCTTCAGCAATAATTTCGACTGCTTCAAGAACTTGAATGTCCTCAAAAACGTCAACCGCTTTGTCTTCCCGAGCAATCACGTCGATCCCAAAACAAATCTTTGGTGGGAGTGGTGTAACATGAATATGTGGGCGTGCATTTGCAGCAGGCTTCGTGAATGGGATAGGGATGGATCCTTCAAGCCCAGTCGAGCTACAAGATACATTGAACAGGAGTCCGGATACAGTTAGCAGGGGAATTAACAATTTTTTCATAACTGTTTGAAAGTAAGTATTCGGTATTCAATGTCAACTTCTAAACTATTGACTCTACATCAATTGATAAGTAAAGTATAAGCCGATGAACGATCACCCTTTAGAAATCGATGGGCTAGAGCTGGAAGCCCTAACTGAGAAAGGTAAACCCGTTGAGAACCGACTCAAAGATGTAAAGAGTGCTATAGCAATTTTTAAAACACTATTTAAAGCTGATGAAAAATCCGCCGTCAACAGGGCTAGGATCGATGCAATGTTCGACGGCGCAGCCCCGTATAATCAGGGAAATCTTGCGACCAGTGGACAAGGACTTAAAACAAATCTCAACTTTGGTGAAGCTCAAAGACTGCTTGATATTTCTTTGTCTGCTTATGTGGACTTGTATAGTAGTCTTGAGCGTTTGGTTGAAGTCAGGGGGACCGTGGGCGAAAAAGGAGAAATCTCGCCGCTGGAAGATATTGTAGGAGATGAGTTGACGCATTTAATGCGGTCGTGGCCCGAGTTCCACAGCGCGTATCTTCGGTTGTGCACTACTTTTATTAAGCATGGTGTATCAATTGCGTATTTTGATTCACCAGAAGACTGGAAATTTCGGGTTGGGGGTTTCACCGACATCTTGATTCCTCGACAGACACCTGCATCTGAATCCTGTATCGATGTAGCGATAGGTCGTAGGGAGTATTTGTTGCATGAGCTATATGCATTTATCAAGAATCCGGAAGCAGCGGCTAAGGTAGGTTGGGATGTGGACGAGGTGAAGCGTGTTATTCAGAAGAGCGCGAAGACTACGGGAAGAGGGGGTAATTCGGGTAATGGTCAAGAGTATGAGACCTTGCAGTCTCAGTTTAAGAACAATGATATTTATGAAGGGATTCAGAATCCGACGGTATCTGTTTTGCATTATTGGGTGAAGGAGATGGATGGGTCTGTGAGCCATTACATTTGTTGTGAGCAGATGCCAAAAGCCTTTATGTATCAGAAGACTTCTCGGTATACGAATGCTGAGGAAGCCTATGTGATGTTCACGTATGGTGTGGGGTCTAACGGGACGTATCATTCTATTCGTGGTTTGGGGCAGAGAATTTTCTCACATATTCAAACGAGCAACAGATTGCGGTGTCAGCAGATTGATGGGGCGATGCTTTCGTCTGCTGTAATGATTCAGCCGGAGAACCAGCGTTCGTTGGATGAGTTGCAGTTTACATACTACGGTGCGTATGCGGTGATGAGTCCGAATGTTAAGATCGTTGAGAAGGCTATTCCTAACTTGGGGACAGCGGTGCAGCCTGCGCTTCAGGATTTGACTCAACAGTTGCAGATGAACACTGATACGGTTAGCACTTATGGTAATCAGAGTTCACCATACCGGAACCAGATGCAGATTTCTGCTGACATGGATGTAACGACTCGTTTGTCTGGTGCGTCTTTAAATTTGTTCTATGCCTCATGGACAAGGCTTCTTAAAGAAGTAGTGCGTCGTGTTGTGACTACGAAGAAGCGTGATGGTGCCGTTAAAGATTTCTTTGATCGTTGTGCTAAGAAAGGAGTTCCGGAAGACTTTATTACATCACTTGACGTTGCTAGGACTAAAGCGGTCCGTTCGATTGGTAATGGTTCGCATGCTAACCGCATGCTGGCTCTGAGAGAGCTTCAGGGGATCAGTGGTCAGTTTGATGAAGTTGGACGCAAGAACTTAACTAGGGACATTGTATCGACCCGTGTGGGCCATGATTTGGCGGACCGGTATGTCTCTCCTGACGTTGACAAGCGCCCGACTGTGGATGTTAAGATTGCGATCTTTGAGAACCAGCAGTTGCAGCAGGGTAATCCTATTCCTGTAATTGCTAATGAGCTTCATGGAACACATTTAGAGATTCATGTTCCTGCGTTGCAGCAATTGATTGAAGCTTTGGATTCTGGTGAAGCCGATCCTATGCAGGTGTTGCCGATTTTGCAGGCATACTATCAGCACATTAGTGAGACGGCGCAGTTTGCTGCGGGGGATCCGACCTTAGAAGGGTTAGTTAGTCAGACACAACAAGTTCTTCAGTATGCTGAGGAAGCGATTAACAACACAATGAAAGCTGTGCAGAAGATGCAACGAGATGGAGCGATGCAGCAAGGTGGTCAAGGCGGAGGTGAACAGGCCGCACAGGATTCAAAAGTGCAGGAGCATCAGATTAAGATGCAGATTGCTCAAGAGAAAGCTGAGTTGGATATGGCCATTAAACAGAAAAAACATGACCAAGAAATGGCTATACGCGACGCAAAAGCTGCGCTAGAGTTCCGTCAGAACTCACAGTAAATGGCTAAACATCCTACTCCACCAATATCAATAACGCGATGGTTTCAAGATTCTAAATCTGTCGATAATCTTAGACAAACTTTATCTAACCCCGCATTTCAGCAGGCCGTAGCTATTTTAAAAGAAATAGCTGGTCCATCATTTAATACTTTATCTGATGATGACACAAATGCCCGCCGCCACGCATGGTATGGTGGTTATCGAGATGCATTTAATGACTTAGAAAAATTGACAAAATACCCTGAAGATAAGAGAAATAGTTCAAGCTCTTTTGATGAGTGGACCCACATAGAATAAATATGAGTGAAGAAGCCGTATCCCAAGAAGTAACTGACCCGGTAGAAAGTTTACCGAATGATCAGCAGATGGATTTTAGTTCTGCATTAGACGCTGCTTTTTCGGCGTTATCAAATCCTGAATCTGCGCCAGAACCAGAACCTCAGTCAGAGTCAGAGCCAGAGCCAGAGCCAGAACCAGAACCGGAGGTAGAGTCTGTTGAGCAGGTAAAAGAAGAGCCAGAAGTAGAGCAAGACAAAAAAGAAGATCTTAAAGATTTAGAATCATTTGACCCGACGGACGAACTTGATTCTGACATTGGGGATGATTGGACTCCTAAAGCCGCCGCTAGATTTAAGAAATTAAAAGCGGAGCTTAAAGCAAGCACTGATTCCTTAGAGGAGATGCGCCAGCAAGCGACTCAAAATGAAAGTAAACTTAAAGAGCTTTCTGGTGAGCTTAATAGTTCTGATGTTGAGGAGATGCAGCAGAAGCTTGAGGAGTATGAGAAACAAAAAATGTTTTCTGACCTAGAGAATACGGAGGCATACAAGACAGCAGTGGCAGAACCTTTAGATTCTCTTATTAATACCACTAGGGAAATCGCTGAAAAGTATGAAATTGATCCTGAAGATTTAGTTGAAGCTTTAGCTATCCAGAATAGTGGAGAGCAAGATGAAAGGATTACGGAGTTGATGGAAAACACCACTGACCGAGATCGTGCCCGCATATATAGAGTTATAGAAGATATTGGCCCAATTTTAGATAAGAGAGTTAATTTGCTTGAAAATGCAGAGGAAGCATTGAACGAAGCAAATTTAGCTGCGGAACGAAATGTTGAAATTAAAGCGGCGGAAAAAGCAAAGGAAAGACAAAACGCAGCAAAAAATGTAGTTGCGAGAGTTCAACAAAAGCTACCCTTTCTTAATGGTCTTGAGGGTATTGATATGTCTGAGATTCAAGCTAAAGCTGCCGAACTTGATCCAACGATTATTCACCCTGTTGATTACACATACAATTCAGTCAGTGCTCAAATATTGCCTGCGATTGTTAAGGAGTATGCAAGTATGCGTAGGGAGAATGAGCAATTGACAGATCGTCTTGCGGAATACGAGGAAGCCGAGCCAAGCATGTCTGGGTCTACTCCAAATAAATCCCACGTTTCAGATGATTTGTCATTTGCTGATCGAATTGAGGCAGCTTTTTCTTCAAAGATGTAAATAATTAAGTAGTTGACATTTTTTAGAATTTAAAGTTAATAATCTTTACATATTCAGCTTGGTTGCTCTAGCCATAAATAGTTCTATAAAGTTGTGTATGCCAGATGAGCTAAGTTTCATCGAACAAATCGTAGGTTGCTCTAGCCTTAATTAGTTCTAAAACGATTTGCCTGTAGATACTAGGCCCAAAAAGCCAACATAAACTCAATTTAAAACTTAACTTAATTTAATATTATGGCTAGAAGCACCCAAACCAGCGACTTCGTAACCGGAAGTGCCGCTGCAATCAACACAATCCTCGCTGAAGAAGCAAACCGCATTGGATCAGATGTCCATACACGGATGCTCCACACTTCACCTTGGATTGATCTTGTTAAAAAATCAGCATTCCCAGAGGGAATGGGATATCAACTTACCACCCTTATTTATGATCGCAGTCTTCCGACTAGCGATGTAACCGGGGACTCAGTAGGTTTGTCATGGAACAGTGTTGGAGCTACCGACAGTGGTGGCAATGTATTTGACACCAGCGTTCTTGATCAGCCTCTTGATGACACAGCTAACTCTGTGCAAGGAGCTAACGGATCTGGAAGTGATGTTCGTAACTTTGTTAACTTTGGTAAGCAACTCAAGAAATACAGCATCAACCGTGCGATCATCGAATCCCCACGGATTAATGTTGATGACCTCCGTTATGCAGCACACCGCCAAGAGCAGCTTCGCGCTGTAATTGACAGTCTTGCAGAATCTACCCGCCATTCATGGGCCGAGCGTTATCGTGATGAGTATGACCGTCTTGCTGACAACACTGTTATTTGCCGCCAAGACCAAGCATCTCAGTTTCTTACTGGAAACGAAGGCCAAACTACTGATGCCCTTGGTGCAGCAGGTGGTGACCTTGACGGTGGTTCTGCTACTAAAGTTAAGGATGACATTTCAAATGCTGTTCTTGATAAGATCTACTTCCAAATGATCCGTAAGGGAGCTTCTAACGAAGCTTATGGTCGTGAGAATGGTCGTCCAGTATTTGCACTCGTTTGCTCTTCTGAGGCATCCAACACTATCATCAAAGAGTCTGGGTTCCGTGATGACATTCGTTACAACAACGCAATGGTCGGAGAGCTTGTTAAGCCCCTTGGTGTTGAGCGTTCGTTCCGTGGTTTCTACCACTTGATCGATGACCTCGCGCCACGTTACACTGACGGTTCTGACGGAGCTATTACTCGTGTTGAGCCATACACTGTTACTAACGGTATTGCTGCGGTTAACGCAGCCTACGATAGTGCTGCGTATGAGGTAGCTTACGTCCTGCACCCATCTGTGTTTGAATCTCAGATTCCTGCACCATTCGGTGGTGCTGGAGGATTGACTTTCAACCCCGTCGATTACTCTGGTGACTTCAAATGGACTAACATCCTTAGCGAAGCAACTAACCCAGACGGAACTATTGGATTCTTCCGTGGTATTCTCGCTTGTGCATCTAAGCCAATCAAGACTGATCTTGGTTACGCAGTGATCTATAAGCGTGGAGAAGCGGCTTCGATTGTTTAATTAACTAATACGTAACTATATAGTTTAAGGGGGTGGGGGACTTTAAATCCTCTTCCCCCTTTATTTTAATATTATGAAAGAAAATGTATCCTTTATGGACATTCTAGACAAAAGAATGTCGCAAGAACCCCCGCAAAACACTGATACTCAACAGAGTATGACTCCAGTTATGGATGGTGCTATGGAACAAATGAGTGAGGAAGAAACTGTTGAAGAGGAAGAGCCAGAAGAAGTTATGATGCCTGATCTCTATGAGTTGGTTTACGGGGAAGTTTATGACCCAGCAGATCAAATGAGTGAGAGTAAAATGAATCAAATGGTCGAAGCCATGGAACAGGACTCTAGGGTTAAAGAAATGGCCCTAAAAGAACCCGAAAAGTTTGCTTTATTCATGTATGGTCGCAGTTCAAGAATGAGCTAAATACTTACATTTATGTGGTTTGTTGAAGATTCCGGAGTTAGTAGCTCCGGAATCTTTGTCTATTTACGAAGGCTTGTAATTTCCTTTACAAAAAGCTACATTTAGTAATGCCAACTTCAATAAATGGGAATGTCAGGCTTACGTATGGTAACCACAACCATAATGAGACTTTCGCGAGTAATACCAGTAGTTACACGAGAACTAACAAAACGACGCAATATGCAGCGGGAGGAGCTAGAGCAGTTTTTACTGGAGCAGCGATTGATACTGGGACGATGGGAGCTAATGATCCTCAAGGGTTGTTGATGATTAAGAATGTTAACACATCTGGATCTTTGTTAGTGAGCCTTAATAGTGGGAGTGCCTTTAATATTGAGATACCAGCGGGTTTTGTAAATTTAATTTCAATTGGGGTCGGGAGTAATGCTGTGCATGTAAAATCTGCGAGTGCATCCCAAACTAGCTTGGGTGTAGCTTCAGTCACAGCGGCTGGGGTAATTACTTTTGATAGTAATGTAACTACTGCGGGGACGTATCTTATGACTGCGACGACTTCCCCAGATCGATCCTCATCGGGAGACTTATATATTGTGAAGACCACAGCAGATGCAACTACTACTGGGACGGTTTATGACTTAGACGGCACAACAACTAAGGATTTAGCTACAGGATCAATTTTCACTGGTTCTACTGTAGTAACATTGGGTAGTATTGTGGATTATAGATACACCTTAACTGAAAAGTAATATGGCCAATATACAATTACAACGGGGGCAGAAGCAACAGGTTGATGTTACGTATAAACTAGCTGGTGCTACAACCCCTGAGAATTTAACTTCGGGTTTTGATGCAGAGTTAGTTATCAGAAAGAAACGTGGAGATAACTTCATGGGTCAAATTATTGATGTGTTGCGACACGGGGCAACAAGCCCTGCTTCTTCAGAAGCGGATACTAGAATTATTTTTCCTAGTTATAACTCATCAAACCCTAACATCGAACTACATTGGAATACTGATCAAGCTTCATTGTTACCTAATGAAGCAATTACTGTTTACGGAGACCTAAAGATTATTCGAGTATCTGATGGTCAAACGTTACATCATGTAAGACTAGCTTTTGATATATTACCTGAAATCACAGCATAATGGCCAACGAATCTGTAACCGTAACACAGACGCCCAACAATGTAACAGTAGAGAAATTGTCTAATGCGGTTACAGTAGAAGGTTCTGGAACAATTAATAGTAGCTCTTCAGTTACGCAGAGTAGCAACACAGTATCTATTACTGAGTCACCTAACACGGTTTCCGTGTCTGGAGGGGCATCAGGGAGTGGGTTAGGTTCTGGCGGGACAATATCTGGGAGTTTGGGTATTACACAAAACCTAGATGTTGACGGGGTATTAGAGACAGATGCTTTAACAATTGATGGGGTTTCTCTTACAGAAAAAATCCAAGATGTTGTTGGGGGGATGGTTAGTGGTAATACTGAAAATGGTATTGCCGTTACTTATGATGATTCTGATGGCACGATAGATTTTTCAACTTCATCAATAACGGATCAAAATTTTACTACTGCTGACCACGATAAACTTGATGGTATCGAGGCGGGGGCAACAGCAGATCAAACGGCTGCGGAAATTAAAATACTAGTAGAGTCTGCGACTGACTCTAATGTTTTTACTGATGCTGATCACACAAAGTTAAGTGGGATAGAAGCTGGAGCAGAAGTTAACGTTCAAGCGAATTGGAATGCGACATCGGGAGACGCATTAATTTTAAACAAGCCCACAATCCCAAGCGGTTCTCAGATAATTGATTGGACAGTAGATCAATTTTCTACAGACATACATGTAAATAACTTACCTGACATACCCTACTCGGCTATAACAGGAACACCTCCTGCTGCTCAGGTAATAGATTGGACTACAGATCAAGGTTACGTAAATATTCATTTGGGTAACATACCTACTATACCCTACTCATCTTTAAGTGGTCGGCCCAACATACCTAGTGGGAACCTGATACTAGACTGGACTACAGACCGAGGTGCTATAGATATACATGCAGGTAACATTTCTGAGTCAAGTGTTACACAACACAAAGCGGCTTTGTTTGCCAGCCCAACTTTCACGGGGACAGTTAGTGGTGTTAATAAAGCTCACGTTGGTTTAGGTAATGTAACTAACGAAAGTAAGGCCACGATGTTCGCGGGAGCGGCTCTTACTGGAAATTCTACAGCTACTACGCAATTAACAGGAGATAATAGCACGAGGATTGCGACAACAGCATATGTAAAAGGTCAAAATTATATATCGAGCGTAACAGCTTCTGACGTTGGGTTAGGTAACGTTACTAATGAGAATAAGGCCACGATGTTTACGGGTGCGGCCCTCACTGGTAATTCTACAGCCACAACCCAATTAACAGGAAATAACAGCACTAGGATCGCTACTACGGCTTTTGTTAAAAATCAAAATTATATAACAAGCGCAACAGCTTCGGCTGTGGGGTTAGGAAATGTTACAAATGAAAGTAAAGCGACAATGTTCGCGAGCCCAACTTTTACAGGTACACCTGTTGCACCAACGCCAACGCTAAGTGATGATAACACTACTATAGCTACTACTGAGTATGTTAAAGGCCAGAATTATTTAATAGCTACAAGTTCAGCGATAACGTCAAAAGCTCCTTTAGCCAGCCCTACTTTCACGGGAACAGTTAGCGGAGTATCTAAAGCTCACGTTGGTTTAGTTAATGTAACTAACGAAAGTAAGGCCACGATGTTTGCGAGCCCTACNTTTACAGGCACACCTACAGCACCTACACCTACGCTAAGTGACAACACAACAAAATTAGCCACTACGGAATATGTTAAAAACCAAACGATAGCTTACTCGTCTTTAAGTGGAAAACCTACGATACCTAGTGGCAATCAGATAATAGACTGGACATTAGACCAAGGATCGACAGTCATACACGCAGGTAATTACACTGATACCAATACGACATACACAGCAGGTAGTGGTATTTCTTTATCAGGAACAACATTTTCTCACGCAGATACTTCTGCTCAATCTTCAGTATCGAATAGCGAGGGTTCAGTTATTCAAAGCATCAACCTTGATGGTTTGGGTCATATAACACAGTTAACGACAGCTAATTTAGACAGCCGCTACTATACTGAGACTGAAACAAACCAGTTTCTAGCTCTGAAAGCACCACTATCTGGCCCAACTTTCACAGGGGTTCCAGCAGCTCCAACAGCGGGTTCTACTACTAACACGACTCAACTTGCTACTACGGCTTTCGTACAAACAAGAGTAGGGGAGATCATTGACTCTGCTCCGGCTGCGCTGGATACTCTTAATGAGTTGGCAGCGGCGTTGGGGGATGACGCAAATTTCTCTACTACGGTAACTAACAGTATCGCTTTAAAGGCTCCGTTAGCCAGTCCTACTTTCACAGGCACACCCACAGCGCCTACGCCCTCGCTTAGTGACAGCAATACTAATATAGCTACTACGGAGTATGTTAAAAACCAGAATTACTTAGAACTAGCTGGTGGTACGATGACTGGTGACCTAAATCTAGGCGCTAATCATATAGGGAGAGACGGAGACAACTATGTTGGTTTTGAAACTGATAATTTAATTAAGTTCAGAGTTGCTGGGGCGACACAAGTAAAACTTGCCGATGGTGTGTTTGCCCCACAAACCGATAGTGATGTAGATTTAGGTTCTAATACAACTAGATTTAAAAATCTATACGTAGATGGATTATATAGTACAGCGGCATCATTATCCACAACTTCAACAACAGACTACGCACTAAGATTACAAGATGCGGGTGTTGCAAGTTATGATTGGACATTCCCAGATACAGGAACACTTAAATTAGGTGTAAACACTACATCTACAAAAACACTTAAGTTGGTAAACGCAGGTAGCGGTAGCTTCAATTTAGAAGCAGATAGCGCAACCTTTGCAGGATCAGCCACCGCAACAAACTTAACCCTTACAAATCTATCGACTTACAGCGGCTCGGACGTAACTGCTTTGATGATTGCTGGCGGTAACGTAGTTGGTAAGAGAGCTTTAGGCACTGCCGCCTTTAGTGCTACGAGTGCATTCTTAGGTGCTACCGCAAAGGCGGCTGACTCAGAACTACTTGACGGTATTGACAGTGCTTCATTCTTGAGGAGTAATGCCAACGATACTTATACGGGCATACTTACTTTTGGGGATGGGAACAGTAGGATTCATGGGTCAGACGGCCATACTTTAGTAAGAATAAGTTCAAGCAAAGCTTACTTTAGTAGCACAAATAGAGCAGCTATTGTTTTAGCAAGTAATTCCACAACAGGAGTAAAAGCGAACGTAAGTGGCACAGAACACACTGTCTGGCACGCAGGTAACGACGGGGACGGCTCCGGCTTGGATGCCGACACTCTTGATGGTTACCAAGGCTCTTACTACGCCACAACGGATGACTTAGCTCTTAAGCTAAACCTAAGTGGTGGTACGATGACCGGCACTTTAAATATAACCAATACATACCCAAGAATTAATTTAAATGATACAAACCATGAAGACGATTGGAGTATTATAAATGATGATGGGAATTTTACGGTATATAACGTTGATGATAACGTACACGCTCTTAGAATAAACAGTAGTAATAGCGCAACCTTTGCAGGTAATGTATTATTAAATGGATATTTAAGTGTTGAAGGCGCTACAGGAAACACGGGAAGTGCGTCAGATAGATGGATAGGCGGGGATGGGACAACAGGAACTTGGTATTATAATGTCCCTACAGGTTCG
>JGI24523J20078_1000177_pt1 | contig 15138 bp, 20 predicted proteins | sample LinPmetageLP48_FD_20078 | JGI IMG/M metagenome (IMG submission 20078) | reverse complement strand
TCATAAAATTGCCGGATCTTTTTTCCTCTGATCGAAGCCAAAGGTTTGTTTACCTCGATGAGAACGGGGCGGGTATTTTTAATAACGACCCCCAATCAATGCTCACTTTCTTTAGTGGGGGTTTCACTATTCCAGTTAGTGAAGAGATTGTTAACCTATCTAAGCAAGAGAACTCGCAGGTCAACCCTGCATTTGAATTTAATCAAGTGGATGGGCAGTGGCAAGTTACTGATATTCACATCCCAACACGGGGTGGTTTAGTCTCGGCAGTATCCTACTTAAAACCAGATCAGGTTGTAGATCACATCTCCGATTATCGCCCAGTCCGAAAACTAGTTAATGAAGTCAAAGGACTTCAAGATACCGTTATCCCTGATGACGTAAAGGTGAAGAATCCTTTTAAAGATATGAAGCGTTTGGGTGTTCCACAAGATAAAGAGATCAGTCTATCTGATCTTTTAGCTCTTGTTAAAGACCCTGAAAGCACTATGCCTAAGAGATTAGTTGAGCGTAATGCGGCTATCAGAAAAACAAAAGACTCTGGGACGACTAAAAAAGTCAGGGATAGGTATTACAAAACGGCTGCTATAACATTTAGATTGCAGCTTGAGAAAAGAATTTATCAAACTGCGATAGAAATCGCGCAAGGTAAAACGGGGCCCCGCTTTAACGTTACAGAATTAGCTAATGCAGAAGTAGAAGCTAATGCAAAAATTGCAGCAGCGCGTGCTGAACAAGCAGGAAAAACTATCGCTCAACTAATTGACAAGGGCAGCCAGATTACAAGAAGGGGAGATCAAATCGCACCTGAAGTAGCGGAAGATACGGACATGCCTGCTGATTTGGATCCTCTCCCAACGTTACATGAAACGGGCACTGATGATTTTCTTCATGGGGAGCACGATGAAATAGTCGATGTTTTGGAATCTGATCCCGAGTTGCGGGCATTGGCCGATGAAATGCTGGACTCTGAATTGCATGATGAACCTCTGACTTTTGTCAGTGCAGGGTTAACTTCACGTCGTGTAGCAGACAATATAGTTTATTTGTTTTCACAAGGTAACAACATATCCAACTCAAAGGTTGTTGATTTCTTACAAAAGTTAAAAGAACTTTCTGACAATGGCAACCAAAGCGCCACTCAATTAGACTTTTCTATACGGGCCTTAGGCATTGGTAACCCAATGATTGGTAAAGACCCTGATGCTGACCCTGAGTTTAGTACGTATCTTGGTAAGAAATTTGAGGAAGTTTTTGGCTTCTCACTTAATGAAAAACACATCGATGATTTTCACACTAGAATAAAGAAGGGCTCACGGCAGTTCTTCCGCATTGGATCAGGAAAAAACAATCCAAAGATTATTTCAGAGAACATCAAAGATAACAGAGAGGCTATTGAAGAACTAGGTTTAGCTAGTGGGGATCCGGAATCTGTTATTGCTGCGTTAGAAAAAATTGAGAAGAGTGGCCCTAAGATTTTACGGGTAGTTGCGAAAATGCTTTTGAAAAACAAAGCATATATTCGGAGCGTTAAGTTCAAAATCGAATCTTCATTGGAGACTTATGCGGGAATGTATAATGCGGAGACTAATACAGTCACCATCAACCCTGTAAGAAAAGCGAGTGGGCAATACGGGTTACAGGGGACACTACTCCACGAATTCATCCATGCATTTACTGTAGACATGATGTTCTACGGAGCAGATCTGAGAACTAAAACTCAAGACGCTGCTTTCGCAGAACTAAATAGGCTCAGAAAGTATGTCCGCCGACGCGCCACGATGGGTTTCAACAGAAACGCACGAACGGCTACCGCTAGCATGGAAGAGTTTGTGGCTTACATTCTTACAGATAAGGATTTCCAAACCTATGTGCAAAACGTAACTGCCGAGCCTAATAAAAAGCACGGTGTGTTTGAAAGTATTGTTAGAGCAATAGCCAAATTCTTAGATAAGAAGATCGTCACCCTTAACGAAGGTCTGGAAGCCGCTTTTGCTTATACCGCTGACTCTGTCTTTACCATAGACACGTTTACTAGAGCTGTTTCAAAACAAGTTTTCTATTCCACAGGAAGAGCTTCTCGTATCGCTAAAGATCTCGACATCTCAGGAGATGCAGAAGTCCAACTTAAATTATTAGAGGACTCACAGAATCTTCTTAGTTTTGCAAGGGGCTACGTCCCTGATGAGATTGTCATGCAGGTGGATGAGACTTCTCGTGTCATCGCTAAGATAGATGATGAGACAGGACANCTGATATTCAACCCNATTAGAGCCGCTGTTAAACTCAACAGCATGGAACTCAGTAATAGACGGAAAGAAGCTGTTCTGGCTGCGCTGATGAATGAGGAGATTGGGCACGCAGCAGCAAACCAAATGCTGACAGATCAGCAGATACTCGGAGTGGCTAACTCTATGGTCGAAGATGATTTTGTCCGTGCTCTTGAAGCCTATTATCCTCAAGACCAACAGGCCGAAGCTCTCGAAAGATTAAGGAGTGAGGACCCCGAGACTTCTTCTGTAGAAAAATATAAGTTAGCCAACGAGTTTATTGTTGAGCACGCTAGTCGAGCCATAAGGGGGACAACAACTAATCAACAGATAGCTTTCCTAAGCACCAACCCAAGCTTGATACCGACATTCGTTCAGTATCTTAAAGCCCTCCTAAGTAAACTAGTATACCACCGCTCTTCGCAGCAGTTGTCTGACGAGACTCGGTTGGCCGTAAACAACGTCGTTCGCGAAATCCGTGCGATGGAGTTGGGCTATCGCCCATCAAGTGGGCAGATGGAATACAACATGAGGAACAGCGAGCAGATCATTGAAACGATGATCAGCCAATTCGCTGAGACTAGGCAACTAGCCCCAGTTAAAAACGCGGAGCCAGATACAATTGAAGATTCCTTCCCAGATGATCCTGCTAGGGGTTATTTTAAAGAGTGGGCACATGGGTCTAACACTGAAGGGATTGTCACTTTTGACCCAAACCAGTCTACTAATTCTGAAGGTTTGGGCGCCGGAGTATACTTTGCAGGGGGAAACCGCTGGGAGGGGACGTATGGGGGTTCAAAAGTAAACTACGTTGTAAACATAAGGCTAAAGAATCCGATTTTAGTTAAATCACACACAGATGGCGGTAATAAATTGCGCGAGTTTTACGAGCCGTTTATGCAGGGAGTTATAGATAAGTATGGGTTGACTCCCGAAGAGGCGGATCAATTAAGATCCCGTGTCGAAAAAAATTATAAAGACTTTAACTTCTCAAAGACACCGAACGAAATATTTTCTGCGGGTTTCTTTGACACTGACGCTAGTTATTTTGAAAAATTAAAACCTCTTAAAGATATTATGGTTGGGTATCTTGAGAGACCAACCAGAGGTGGGGGGCAGAGCTTGACTAGTAGCAGGACTGGACGCGTCTCCGAAACGGGAACTCAACCTATGTTGGATCTATTTACGGAACTTACCGGATTTGACGGCATCCACGCTACAGAAAAAGGTGTTCTGGTTTCTTGGAACCCTGCGGAGCAAGTAGAGATTATAGAGGAACAAGTAGATGGAAAGCCCAAAGCAACCAACCGAGACCTTGAATCTCAGTTTGGGTCGGACAGTAAAATTCCACAGTTCTTAACACCTGTAGAGTTACAAGAAAAAGAAATCGGTTCTTGGTTCTCACACCTCGATGTCAACATCATGGACTTTTCCAAGTATGATATTGACGCCCCCGAAAAGAATAACTGGAGTCGTAAAATAAAAAGGACTGCAATCAAATGGCTGTCCCGCAGGGGAGACCGTAGGTTGGTTTCTTTCTATATGAAATCGGTAGCCTTCGCTAGGGAGATCGCGAACACTGTCTCCTCTTTTCAAGCAGAGCACGATACCTTATTGGCTCAAGAGAACAAAAGGTTGGGTGTTGATATCCCCGCTGAATTAATCGCTATTGCTTCCGGCGCAAGCAAAGGGACAGAACTTAAACAGTCTCAAATAGATCAAATCCAAAATGATTACTTGGATGAGGTAAATGCGGCTAAACGCCTAGTCGGAGACGCAAGAAAAGCAGCAGAGGAGGCAGCTACGGCAAAGAAAGAAAGAGCCACTAAAGATGCGAGGATCGGGAAGCGTGATAGTTTACTACAGCGGAGAGATGCCGCTTTAAGTGCGTTGTACAACCAGTCTCCAAAAATGTATGCTCTTGTTGTAAAGATGAGAGATCTTCAAGATAAACTATCTTTGAAAGCGATGGAGGTTTTTGGGCCGAGTATGAATCCACATGACCTTGAGATGGCTTTCGATTTCAATAGGGGGATCTACTACACTCGACGGTATAGGATGTTTGAAGACAATGACTTTGCAGAACAAGTCTTGGATATGTCCGACGACACTTACGCGAAAGAGCGAGAGGCTGCGGCGATGTTCTTCGCACGCAAAAAAGCTATGCTGGAAATTCCCGTAATGGTGAAGAAAACGGGAATCTCTCCAAAAAGGGCTGCCCGAAGGATTGATCTAGAAATTAGTGCGAACAACTCTAAACACATGTCCCAAGGCATGGAGATGGTTAGAGACTTCATAAAAGGCTACGAGAAAAACAAAAATAGCAAGAAGCTAAAGATCACTAACATAACGGGCCAGCAACAAGTTGTTATGCCTGAGCAATTCAAGGACCCCACAATGCGGGCACTTGCTAATCAGATAAATGAAAAGAAAGATATTCCTGATGAGATCAGAGCAGTATTAGGGGAGTATGGAGACTCTGAGGGTATTGAAAATTTAAGTTCCACCTTACTGCACACTTCATCCTTAGTCGCGAACCAATCTTTCTTCAACAAGATCAAGGAATTAGGGACCAAGAGTCAGGAACCATGGCTCATAACACAGGAAGAATATGATAACCCACCCGCAGACGATCCAGATAAATATGCTGACTGGTCTAAAGTTGCGGATGATCAAGGTGACAGTGACCTAATGCCTCTCAGAGATATGTATGCTCCGGATCACGTAATTCGTGATTTCGCTGACGTATTTAAACAAGGGAGAAAAGAATATACGGATCTTAAAAACGAGCGGGAAGGCTTTATTGCAAAAATGGGCTCCTATGTAAAGCAGGCTACTGGTTTGTCTCTCGCGGTGAACACTCTGGGAGCTTTCGGTTTCTACATCCGAAACCTTCTGGGGAATGGTGCCGTTCTAGGCCCCCTCCAAGGTTATTATGGCAGCGTTTTAGATGCCATAGTAGAGCCCGTGAAGTTACTAAAAGAAGTAGTATTCACCGAGGCAGAAGAGCAATCTTCGCTTTTGCTAAGAGCCGTAAGAGGTGACACAGCAGAGGTAGATTTTTATCTTGCAAAGCTCAGGACTCTCGATGTTTACGGTGATGAAGTAGAAGCAAACGTAATTAAAAACTTGTTAACAGGAAGAGTATCGAGAAAGCAGTTAATAAAAGATCTAAAGGCCATTGGGAGAATTGAGAAAAAAGCTTCTGAGATAATCAATAAAAGCTCAGGTAAGAAGATACCTACTGAGGTCTCAGACATAATGGCTAGATATGGTATCGTTCCGGCTGCCGTAACCTACTCCACCGTAAAGCAAGCATCAAAAGCTTTGATCGATCTTGGTGGACGTTTAGCACAAGCCTCTGATGGAATATTCAAAATCGGTATGTATGATTTTGAGTTACAGACACTAATTGAAGCCGCTAAACAGGCCCCACCTAATGATCCCCGTAGTAAACTGATCTTTGAGGAGGATGGGAAGATAGTTCCTAGTCCAGTATTAGAGGAACAGGCTGCTGAAATAGTAAAGAACACAGCGCAGGCATATAGTAAGGCTATGCCTTGGGTGAAGAGCTTCACAAACAACCCAATATCTAACGTGTTTGGAACGTTTGTTCGCTTCGCAGCAGAACCTCCGAGGATTTTCTTCTCAGGATTAGCTCAAGCTCGCAGAGAATTAAAGGATCCCAACCCCGTTATTAAAGCGAGAGGTCGTAGGAGATTCTTTGGCTATGTCACTACTGTGGGGGCCTCCCTAGCCGTGACGAAAGGGAGTGAGTTATTGCTGGGAGACAACGAAGAAGAAAAGGAACAGGCATGGACTACCAGAATGGGCCTTCCAACATGGATGCAGGATTCAGGCTTAACTTTCTTTAAATCCGGAGGGTCAAGATATGTCGTTGACCACACTTTTGTTAACCCTTTAAGTTCATACCTTGAACCTTTCATGCGGGGGATTGAAAGTTTCGCACAAGGGGATGATCCATTGACTACCGCTAACGAAATATTCGGGATGACAGGGTTGGCAAAACCTTTCCTCCAAGAACAAATCTTTGCTAAAGCTTTCATCGATGTGGTAGTTTTAAACGAAGACACATACGGTAACAGGATCGTAGATAAAGCCGATGAGAACAAATTAACCGCTCAAGCAAACTATATTCTTCAAAACGCGTATATGCCTAGGTCAGGTAAAGCAGTCTATGATGCAGGCAAAGCACTCTATTCAGATAAATCTGAGAGAATGTTCTCAAGCCCATTAGGCATCCTCATGAAAGAATTCATGCCCTTTAAACCATTCTTAATTGAGCCGGATAGAATAGCTAGTAAAGCGTTCCGCGATAATGCTGCGAACACCCGAGAGAATAAGAGGCTCTTAGATCTTGGTCAGTCTGATGGAATGCTAGACGGAGAGATCTACGCTAACTACGATAAAGCATTCCTCAGACAGAAAAGGTATAACCGTGACTTAAACAGGATGATAAAGGGATTAAACTCTATGGGCTATAATGTCGGGCTACAACAAGCAACCGCCATGGGGTCAGGAATATCCAAGCAACGGTTCCAACTATCTTATGTTGGGTTGGGCCTGAGACCTCAAGCTACGGCTTTCCAAATGCAAAAACATTATTTAAATCCAAGAGACGCTACAAGGCAATTCAAACAGTTGAATTACGCTAACTCTAAGTATCCGAATGTTGTAATTCCTCTGGAAGAATAGGCTCTTCCGAGGCAATAGCCTTGATAAGGATCGCGTAGTTAACGATGTCTTCACAGGCATCGTTAACTGATTCCTCCTTAACGGTTAGCTTACCGTCGTTTGCGAAGGAATTAATACGCTGAATCTTATCCTGCATTCTGAGCAGGATCCCCTTGATAGGGTGGATGCCTACGGTTTCGGACGCACGGAAGTTGGCGAACGGGTCGCACGCTTCTGAGCCTCCCGTGTAGTCCTTATTCTTTGACTCCATAATGCGACGACAACGCACGCTGGTAACAGAATGTAACTCCAGTAGTTCTTCATGAGTCATAATGATATAATAGGTATGTGATTACAGCAAGCAAGGCTAATATTCCTAGGCCGATAGCCCTCTCTAAATCGAACAACCAATCACTCATCCAACACTCCCTCCCTAATCTCCTTGATCTCCTGATTAATTTCATCTCGGATCACCACAAGCCTATCGATCCTGCCAGTAAGCACGAGCTTCTCATCGCGGAGGATGGCGAGTCTCATAACATCTCGTTCGCTTAGATATTTTTCTTTCTCTAAGGTTTCACTAATTATCTTATCCATTTTATACGCTTTCTTTTTTGTTGTTAGTAAATTGTCTCCGGCTCCGCTTCGCGAATCGATATTCTTTTTCGGCGACCATGTAGTCGGCGATGTCATTAGCGACTCGGGCTTTCTGATTCTTCGGCGTGGTTCGCAGAAGGCTCATGTTCAAGGCTTGCGCCGCAAAATAATCATAGAGGTCTATGCCCACAGGGTTTAATGTTTTCATTTGTTCGTCTTTCATTTAGGGTTGTTGGTTTTGTTTTCTAATGCTTCGGCAATGTCGTGCCGCAAGAATTCTAAGCCATGCACTAAGTAGTCCCATATGGTATTGTCGTGCTTAGGCTCTAAGTCTAGGGTGTCCTTTAGGTTGGCGTATATCTCACGCTTCTTTGCAACCCATTGAGAATCAAGATTCCGGATCTGGATTCGGGAATCATGGAGCATTTTAATTTTATTATCGTTATTCATGAGCTAGCAAATGTGTTGTTAGTTGTTTTCATAATTGTGTCGAGGATATGATCATGGAGAGATACGTCTCCTCCGATTAGTTCATCCCCCATACCCGCCTTTGGGTCATGACATAGGGCGATTATGGCATGGATGAATCGATCTAAGTGTTTTGCTTGGTGTGGGCGAACGCATCTAATGGATGCGCTGTGCGTAAACGCGATGATGGACCACCCCGAAGGGTTAACGTCGGAATCATCCGGTCGGGCTTTGATCTGCAATCTTGTTTCATTAATAAACAAGGTTTCAGTTGATGTATTGTTAGGTTCTTTCATGATTTGTATGCGCTAGAAGTTAGCTGGCAGATATTAGATTTGTGGATGTTGTCCATCGCTTTAAGTTTGGTCGCGATAGCATTCATAACATACTCCTCGATGCTGCCATGAGAGAGCATGACACGCTGAAGAGCATCTGTCTTAGCTCCGTTGCGGTGGATCCTGCCGAGAACCTGAGCAAACTCCTTAGCGTTGAAGCTAGGACTGATTAGAGATAAGCGCGGGCGGTTACCGTGCGTGTCATGTAAAGAGACACCAGTTCCCCCTGTCGCAGCGTTAACTACTATGCAGTTAGTTTGATCTGCTTGGAATTCTTCAATGATCCGGTTACGGTCTTCTGATGAAACGGAGCCATCAATGTAGTCACACTCCAGCATAGAGGCACACTCCATCAGAGACTCTTTAAAGTTTAAGAACACGACAACAGAGTAGCCTTCAGCCACAGAATCCTGCGCCATTTCTACTATGTCGGTCACCTTGTGCATCTCACTGTCTTGTCGGGCACGTAGTATGCGAACGATCACCGGATCTTCATTGTCATCCGCCAACATCCTCGGAGAGATCCGTCCATTGTTTATGTATTCAAGGATCTCCTCCTCATCCATGTTGAGGTTCTTGTAAGCACGAACAATCTTGTTGTTGTTCTTGAACTGGATAGGGTCAACTACCACGCGGTTATCCCGAAAAGAATCAGGGAAATCTGATACGGTTAGCCCGTGCGTGTTGATCCCATACATACACTCGCGGAGTTTCTTCTGAGCGAACTTGGGATTCTCCATTTCGTATCCACCCCAGTGCCCACGAAAGCACTTCATCGTGTTAAGCCAACTGAAGAAGGAGGGCTTCCCACCTTTCTTTTGATCGTTGTTGTGAAGCCCAAGCATATATCCTAGCGGGCGCATCTCAACAGGAGACTCGCAGGGCGTTCCGGACATTCCATGGATAGGGTATCCCTGCCGAACCAACGCCACTAGCAAGTTAGCATTGAGACTCCAAGGTCCTTTGCACTTGTGGATCTCATCCACAAGAACCAAGGTGTCTTTCGGTAACTCCCAACCAAATCCTTTTTTACCAATCTTAACAACGTGTCCGGTCTTTCCCGCACGGAGCTTCTCAACATTAAGAATGAACACAGGGTCAAGACCACATTCTTTAAGCTCCGATTCCCAAGACGGGAACACAGCTTTGGGGCATATAACTGCAACACGGTTAATCCTGTCAGACTTTTGGATGAGTGCCTTGGCAACCTGACATCCGACGACAGTCTTACCTGTGCCCATTTGGCTTGAGTCGAGCGTGTTGCGCCCGTCCAGCAAAGTCTTGACGAAGAAGTCCGCAGCTTCCACTTGAGGTGGGTATAATGTTTTCATCGCAAGAAGGCTTGAGCTTGCGCCCATGTATTGATTACTTCCAAAGATTCAGCCATCGATGAATTACCATCGAGATACTTCCACTCCCCATCTTCCTGCTCCCAAATTCCCCAACGCCAATCTTTACCACGGGCATACTCGGGGCGGCGCAAGTGACGGCGATACGATCTATCCGCATCCTCTACATGGTAATGGCTAGATGTGCTATCAAACACATCATATAACCCTTTTGCTATTTTTTTAACTAACATAGTTTTTCGTATTTTGTATTCAGTCATTTAAAACTGAGACTGCACCCTGATTCCACACACACTAAATAGGAATCAGGATACAGGGTTCAGTACTAATATGAAACAGATGTCTGATGATGGAAAATCAGCCACCCGCAAGGAGTTTGTCTACTCACAAACCTTTTTCAAGTGTTTTTATCATCTACTTAGCTGCTGTGGGCTTTGCGATGGCATATGCCTACAAGAACTGCCGAGTGAAACTAACTGATTATCATAAGTCTCCTCATCTTCAATCCGGTGGCGGACAATGTCGCGAGCATATATCGGTGGGTCTTTCCTATAGGTCAGGATCACCTTAGTAAGAACAACCTCCTGATCGACTTCAAAATGGATCACGTCCTTAGTGACGCTGGTCCCGTTATCATACGACACTGTGTCACCACCCATATGGGAGATAATCTCTATAATTTCCTCGCATTTCGTCTGCGTCACTGCGGTAGGGGTTCCCGTTTCTATCCTTGTCCCTATTGCAGGCAGGGCAGAACACATTCCCTTCAATGTCTTCCCTAAAGTCGTCGGTGACATCTTCTCTGCACCGCAGGCATTCAAGGCGTGGTTCAGTTTCATCATTTAATCCCCCCATACGTCGTGTTCTACAAGCCCCACCAAATCTTTTAGGTAGGGCGTCGGGTATACTTTCATGATCTTACGGTCCCCGTAATGATCACGCTTCTCTTTCTCGACCATCGTATGACTTTCTACGCGAACCAGATTATGCTCCGCTAAAGAACGACACACTGCGCCGATAGACGTTGGGTCAATCGATCCCAAGATGAGACTGATTTGCTTATACGTAGCGCCGTCTGGCTTGGCAGCTATGGTCGCAAGGATACTAGCTTGGTGCAATGTAGGCACCCCAGCACGCCGGAAGTGTTCAAGCGCAGCTATCAAGCGGGCGATTTTATGTGTGGCAGTCATGACTTCTTGAGCTTCCGTAGGATTTGGTGAATGGATTGCTGGTTTAAACCGAAGCACCTAGCCACAGCATCTTTGGGGTGACCCCCTGCCACTAGCTCCGCGATGATTCGATGCCGTGCGTTCACCGCCTGCCGGACTGCCTGCTTAGGGCGGCCCGTGTCGTCATCCGTAAGGGCGCCCGCTATCCATCTTGCCGGAATGTCTAATGCTTCTGCCTCCCGCTTCAAAAGCGCCGTCGTCTCTGCAACGATTTGTTGCTGATATTCTTTATTCATTTTCTTGGTAATGCGTGACTATGAAATGACAGTCGTAAGTTACTTCCTGACCGCAACTTGGGCAAACCCCGTCGCGAGCCTCCCAAAGCCAATGTTTTTCGCCAGTAGGATTGGCACCTTCGGTCGCCCATTCAAACATATCCCTGCCGCAATCCGTATCCGGAAAAGTGTGATGCTTTTCTTTATACAAACACAAGAATCATCCCTGATTTCTCCCTTTGGTCTCCCGGTTAGCTCCAAGGTGATTCCGTAAGTGTCCGACATTTTAGCTAGATCACTTCTCATCTGTTGCGTCCCTCCCAGCTTCTAGATTTGATTTGAAAGGGCTTGCCCTCAGTAACATCACGATTGTGGGCGTGAATGTAAAGAACACGTGAAACAGGGCTTTGGTAAGCCTCAAAGATCTCACTATCTACGCGCACATCATGTGCCTTTCCTAGATGGTTGATGATATGGAAGATAAAGTCTCCCTTAGGTCGTTCAATGTTACTTTTCATCAGGTCTTGTTCGATTTCATAAGCCCGTTCGTCGAGCCACGCGTGATATTTATCTATCTCATTTTCGAGGTCCTGCTGGGTCATCTGCCCCGCGCGGAACCCATCCGCTAGGAGAGATTCAATGTCCATCTTTCCCCCCTCCCCTGCGGATCTCCGAGTCATCCAAGGCTTTCGCCATGCGCTGGATCTCCGCGTCCAAAGCTTGCGCCATACGCATGATGTCCTCGCGTGCCGCCTTTCGGTCCTCGTATGAGGAATGCTCCCGCTCTAAAACGTCACACAAGATCCGTGCGGCGAACGTCCAACTGTTTTGAATTTCTACACTCATGACTCTACTTTGCTAAATACTGAGACACCCATTTGAGTGGGGGTTTCTTTTGGCCCCCGTTTAACTGGTCCACCCTGTCCGCTAGCACGTTGACAATCTCAAACCTCTCAAAAAGGTTTTGTCTGGTTATGGGTCCGAGGGCTTGCTGCGCCCACCATAGGAGGGTGTCCGTGTCGTCTCCGGTTACGTATCCGCTGCGGGCCTGCTCAATTAATTTGCGGCCGCGTGAAGTGCTCCTGCATTGCAGGATCCTATCTGTTTTTTCTTTCATATTCATGTTTTTAAGTCAGGCTAAAACCTGAGTGTGCCCCCCTGTCTCTAGAGACAAGGGAACATGGCTCAGGGCTCAGGGCTCAGGAAGGGAGGTTTCTTATCACGATGCCCTGCCGCCCCCGCCCTGTAACTCGCTGATAGTCAACGAGTTACGGGGGTTTTATTTAATGATGTATTCTTTTATAGATAGGCAATTAAACTCCATTGCCCTTTGATCGGTAGGATCTCCAGCCTCTCCAACCTCAACCAAGTCGATAGCCTCAGCCTCCGAAGAGGCTTCAACTTCAAACTGCAAGCGGTTCACTTCCTCCATTATAACTATGTAATTTTTAATCTTCATTTGTTAGCTTTTTACGATAGTTATCTTCTATGCGTTCTGATGTGAAAGAATCGAGCCATCCGTTAGGCGTTTCTAGGTCGCGATTAAGAGCGTAAACAGGAGTGCCGTCCTCATGCTCAACCCACAACTCAAGGTGACCATCCTCGTCTCCCAAGACGGTATGTCTCTCACCGTTAATACTTACAATCCATTTTTTAATCTTCATCTGGCAATGGCTCCTTTCCATAGTCGAGGTAATGCATATGTTGCTTGGCGTACTGGTAAACCTTAGTCATTGCTTCCTTAACCTCTTCTCTTTCTTGATAAGCTTTATCCCAAGCCTCATCCCCAAGAGGGTAGTAATCTCTCTCATGGAAGTCTGTATCATAAAGCAGTTTAACTTGAGCATCGCTTACAGCGCAAAACAAATCATTGTATTGTCTGCGTAGTCTATCCTCTCCCGATCCATTCATGTGGATCAAGGGCATTGTATATTTTTCAATCATAATCTTAACTTTCTCTTCTGTCGAATCGTTGCAATTAAAAGCCTTCATTTAGAAAGGCTTTCTATGCCTTCGGGACCCATGTAAAAAGACTGCCAAAGCCTGCGGGGGTTTGAGTCGTCGCGATGCTTCCACACCGCGCCCACCTTGTAGGGCTCCCCGTCTGGGGTGCCGTAAAACCACGCGGTGCATTCTTCGCGAGCGCGGAGGCGCTTGCCTATCTCATGGGCAAGCTCATGGAAGGGGAATCCCTTAACGACTCCAGCGCCGTGGCGGCTGGTATATTTTAGTGTGATGGTTTTTGTATTCATGACGATTTAGATTTAAAATGGTTTTTCAGCTTTGGTCAATAATTTTCTCGGACAAGCCCCACGAAAGGCCGTAATGTTTCGCGCAAATCGGGCCGTATCCGGCCGCCAAACTGTCCTTGGTAGTCAATTCCTTATGACAAAAACAGCAAGAGCCGGACATTCTACCATAGGACGCGGCGGCCTGAGAGGGATCGGCCGCAAACTCCTTCACAATGGCTTCTATCTCGGCCGTGCACTCGCGCGACGGTGAAAAGATGCCCTCACGTATACTCCCAAAGAAACCCTCCCCAAAGGTCGGAGAGGCCACGACAATGGAGCCCGCAAATTTAGACTTTTCTCCCGCCATAGAGAAACGGACCGCGCCCGCCGGACTATGCACCGTGAATTTTGGGCGCTTTAAGGACGACGACGCGAGAGCAAAGGCCGCTTGAATCTTTGCGGCGTCAATCTCTACCGCCGCGCGACGTTTTGAAGGCTGCGAGGCTAGTTTATGTAGCCAGAATTGAAGCGAGGGCGCTATAGGCACGTCATACTTGCGGTGATTTTTGACCGCCGCAAAAAGGGTTTCTATAAAGTCAGATTTTTCCCCGCGTTTATAGATCGCCATGGCGGCGTCGTAATGGCTCGAAAAGTCGGACGTGAAGCCCACGTGAAACTTGCCATTTCGGCTAGTGATAGACTGAAATTTTAAATTCATTTTTCTAGTGGTTTAGTGTTGAGGGTAGAGGATTGTTTTGATGCCAGCTTGCGCGCATAGCGTACACTGGCCGCATTTCACGGGATTAGGGCGCCGCAACACAGTGGAAGCGATCGCGGGGCATACACGCGCGGCGGGAAGCTCTTTCGCGAGGGCTTGCGCGTTCTTAAGACGTTCCAACTTTGTAGCGCCCTCAAAAACAATACGGGAAGACTGTCCGACGTTATCAGCTGACCGCATACGCGCGTCACTTTGGCATGACTCGCGTATGACTAGAGGCAAATTGAATGCGACGCAAATCGCGCGGAATCTTTCCGCTTTCTCTCGCGTTTCTACTGGGAAATGAACGGGGACACCTTCCGGAAACGAATTTACCATATCCGCGAACGCTTCCATTTCATTGCCAGTCAGGCGGCGATTTGGGACACTGCCGAAAGTTGAAAAACGGATCCACGGAATGGCTTCACCTTTAGCGACCTTGCGCCGGATTTTCGCGGCGTATGCTTCACACAAGGCCGCAAAGCCTAGCTCGCGTTTACGCTGGCCGGACACTTGAACGGAAGGCTTCAGCTTCTCAACATGGACCGCGTAACATACTCCCTTTTTAAGTGCTTCACACTTGGTACTACAGTTAGCGCCGCCGGACTCCGAAAAGTTCAAGGCGATTGAATTAGGCAATGCTTTGCCAAAAGAGCCTAGTTGAGGCTTCCAGCTTGGTTTTTTTGTTTTTGTATTCATGGTTTAAATCAGGGTAATTCCTGAAGCCTAAACCCTGCCCAAGGACAAGGTTTAGGGTTTCAAGATTCACGCAACAGGGATCATTTCACCTCAACAAAGACGGCGGAAATATGATCATCATAGCCTAGAATCCAAGTAGATTCCACGAGGGGGAAAGGTTCATCACGATAAACCCGTGCCGATATCCTTTTAAGATATCCAGCGAAAAAGAGTACTTCAACGACTTCGCCGTCTTCGCCGTCTTCGTCAAATATTACGTCTTTGATTCCCTCGCGAGAGTATGCGAAATTCTT
>JGI24523J20078_1000169_pt1 | contig 15837 bp, 17 predicted proteins | sample LinPmetageLP48_FD_20078 | JGI IMG/M metagenome (IMG submission 20078) | reverse complement strand
GCTTGAGATATGGCAAGTCTTTTAATGGTATTGAAATATATCTTTTAGTGTTGGTATGATTGAGATTTATTGAGATTGTGTGAGGGCTAATTCTTATAAATTATATAAGCTTAATAATCTTTATATTTCTGTAAACTAGTGAGATATTTAAAGATAGTTATAGATAATTAGTTATATTTTATAGATATATATTTTTAATTGCTAATTAGACGCATTCTAAGGTAGGGTACATAAGTGCCATGGGGGGGTGTGGGGGTATATATATACTGCTTATACAAAATGAACAGCTTTAGATGTAAACTAGATAGACTCGCCCTGCTTTAAAGATTCACATAAGACTTGCTATATTGCTGGACTGCCCCAGATAGACTTATATGCTTGACCCTCTGGAGAGGCTACATATATATTATACTATGTGTTCTGCATTTGTCAACTCTAAATAAAAATAAATGTTGTCAACTAGATGTAAACTTGTTATAATGAATACATGAACAATAACTTTCTACCAAGCAATTCAGAAAACAAACAAAGAAAACTAACAGACCAACAACAAAGCTTTCTAACAGCCCTCGGTGGTGTTGCTAAAGGTGATATAAACCTAGCTCTACGAGAAGCAGGGTATGCTGACAGCTCAAAGTCTAATGTTGTTGATTCCCTAAAGGATGAGATTGTAGATGTCGCCACAAAGATTCTAGCAAAGTCAGCTCCAAGAGCTAGTCAGAAACTGGTGGAGATATTAGAAAGTGATGACCCTATACCACAAGTTAATGCTAAACTACAAGCAGCTCAAACATTGTTGGATAGAGTAGGTATTGCAAAACGAGATAAGCTTGATGTAACGCATTCAGCAGCATCAGGAATATTCATTATACCTGCTAAAGAAAAATTAATAGATGCTAATGCAGAGGATATAGAAATAGATGATGAAGAGAAATAGTTCAACTATTCCTTTTGGTTATAAGTTAGGTGAAGATAATAAAACACTAGAGATTGTTGATAAAGAAGTATCAGCATTAAAAGAAATGAAAGATGGTGTTAAAGCAGGTGCTTTTAGTTTACGAGGAGCAGTTGAAATATTAGAACATCAAACAGGCAGGAAGTTATCAGCTATGGGTTTAAAGAAAATCATAGACAAAGATAAACCAGAGCCAGTAATACAACTAAAAGGTTTGTTAAGTAAGAATGACTGACGAGAAACCAAAGAGACAATATAACTATAGTATGGCTCATAAAGCTAAACTTGCTTCAAGAAAAGCAGTTAAAGCTAGAGAGAAAGAAATAGCTAGATTAAAAAAGAACTTGGAGAATAAGACAAGAAGACTTCGAGATAAAAAAGAAACTCTAAAGGTTGTACAAAATGCAGAAACAAATAAAGAAACGAAGAAAGGTTTGGTTATCGAAGAAGACAGGCTTGATACCTTACCTAGTCCTGTTAAAAAACTCATTGAAGAAGAAAAAGAAAGAATAGTATTTAAACCAAACACAGGACCTCAAACAGATTTTCTAGCAGCACCTGAACAAGATGTATTATATGGTGGTTCTGCTGGAGGTGGTAAATCGTATGCTATGTTAGTAGACCCCTTACGATTTATGCACATTAAAGAACATAGAGCATTACTGTTAAGAAAGTCAATGCCAGAATTAAGAGAACTAATAGATAAGTCTAGAGAGTTGTACCCTAAAGCTTTTAAGGGTGCTAAGTTTAGAGAAGTCGAAAAGATATGGAGATTCCCTTCAGGAGCTTCATTGGAGTTTGGTTACCTTGATAGAGATGCTGATGTTTATAGATACCAAGGACAATCATATACCTGGATAGGTATTGATGAGTTAACACAGTATCCAACAGAGTTCCCACTCCAATACTTGCAATCACGATTGAGAACAACTAATAATGCAATACAATGCTACATTCGGTGTACTGCAAACCCTGGAGGAGTTGGAGGAAACTGGGTTAAGAAAAGGTATCTAGACCCAGCTCCACCAAATGAAAGTTTTACAGGACAAGATAAAATAACAAGAAAATTTATACCAGCTAGATTAGAAGATAACCCTTATCTATCTGAAGATGGTAAGTACGAGCAGATGCTACAATCATTACCTGCTGTACAAAGAAAACAATTACTAGAAGGTAACTGGGATGTTTCCGAAGGTGCAGCATTCACAGAGTTTGATTATGATAATCATGTAGTTGAACCTTTTGATTTACCTAGGCATTGGGTTAGAGTAAAAGGAATTGACTATGGTTATGCAGCAGAATCTGCAGTAGTGTGGGGTTGTGTTGACCCTACAGATGAAACATTAATTATTTATAGAGAACTATATCAAAAAGGTTTAACAGGAGAAGACTTAGCTACAAGAATCTTTGAGTTTGAGAAAGAGGATAGACTATCTGTAAGTGGTGTGTTAGATGGAGCTGCGTGGGCAAGGACAGGTGCTACTGGTCCAACTGTAGGCGAAGTACTATCCAAAGCAGGACACAAGCTTAGAAGGGCTGACAAGAACAGAATTCAAGGCAAGATACAAATACATGAAAGATTAAAACTAAATGACAAAGGTCGACCTAAGCTTCAGATATTTAAATCTTGCCCAAACCTAATTAGAGAAATACAATCTATACCTATTGACCCTAGCAGACCAGAGGATGTAGATACAAAAGCATCAGACCATGCTTACGATGCTCTAAGATATTTAGTTATGTCTAGACCTAGAGCAACCTCAGTATGGGAAGAGATGTCAAATAAAAAACGATGGACACCATCAGACCCAACCTTTGGATACTAATATGCCTTTATATACTTTTAAGAATAAAAAAACAAATGAAGAATATGATGAGGTAATGTCATATGAAGAACTACAAGAATATTTAAAACAAAAAGAAATACATCAAGTATTTAAAATGAATATATGTAAATATTCTGATGCTGGTGGAATTAAAGACCAATTTACTGATTGGGCTAAAGATGATAATATAAAAGGTAAAGGAGAGTTTAATCCATATGGAAAAGGCAAGAAAGGATTTAATAAGTTAAAACAACAACAAGAGGAGAAGAAGGGGAATGGTTAAAAAGAAAATTAAGATAAATACTAAAGCTACTAGAGAAATAGATAAGTATCCTTTAGTTTCTGTATACTGGCTTGATATTTTATCTGACAGCTCATGGCAAAGTATTGAAGGTTGTAAGAAAGCAAAGTTACCTATTTGTGTTACTAAAGGTCATTTATTAACTCAAACTAAAGGAGTGACTAGAATTTTTGGAGACTATTCTTCGGCTGGAGAAGACTCAGGTAAGATTGAAGAGATTGGAAACAGCACAATTATTCCTAATAGTGTTATTGTGGAAATTAAAAAAATAGTTGACAAGTCAAAGAAATAAGTGTATTATTATATTACTGCACAAATAATTTAAGGAATTATATATGGCTACCTACGACCAGATTAGAGAAGATACAAATCCATCTATGGATGAAGCAAAAGAAGATGAAGTAATTTCTAATCTTGTTGCTCAAATTAATTCTAGGTTTCAACAATGTGAAACTACTAGAGAAGATGATGAAGATAGATGGCTACAAGCTTTTCATAATTATAGAGGAAGATATTTTAAGAATGTAGCTTTCAGAGACCATGAAAAATCTAGAGTCTTTGTTAAAGTTACTAAAACAAAAGTACTAGCAGCATATGGTCAATTGATTGATGTACTGTTTGGTGCAAATAAATTTCCATTAACTATTCAAGAAACTAGAGTACCTGAAGGTATAGATGAGTATGCTCATTTAAATCCATTAAAAGAACAAATGGGTATGAATGAAAACGAAGAACCTATTCCAGGTATTGAAGGTAATATGGAGTATACTCCTGGTGAACCTATGATGCAAGAATCAAATGGTGGTTTAGGTTTTCCTGGTGATGGAANTGANTTAGCTCCTGGTGCAACTTTCGGTTCATTAAATAATGATGCTAACTTAGGTTCTTTAGAAAAAGAATACGAAGAAGCAGATTTAACTTCTGGACCAGCTCCAACTCCTGAGATGCCTCAGATTAAACCTGCACAAATTGCAGCTAGAAGATTAGAAAAATTAATCTTAGACCAAATAGAAGAATCAAATGGTAGTATAGAATTAAGAAGTGCAATCTTTGAAGCTTGTCTACTTGGAACAGGAATTGTTAAAGGACCTTTTACTTACAATAAAACTTTACATAAATATACTGATACTGGTAATGGTAGAGAGTATACACCTCAAACTGTTAAAGTTCCTAAAATGGAATTTGTTAGTATATGGGATTTCTATCCAGACCCTAATGCTAGAAATATGGAAGAAGCAGAATTTGTAATTCAAAGACATAGATTAAATAAAAACCAAGTTTTAGATTTAGCTAACAGACCTTTCTTTGATAAAAAAGCAATCATGGATTGTTTAAGAATGGGTGCTAAGTATCAGAAGAAATCTTGGGAAACAGATATAGATTTAGAAAAAAGTCAATACCCTGATATTGAAGCAAATAGATTTGAAGTAATAGAATATTGGGGAACAATAGATGCAATGAGTGCTAGAGAAGAAGGTCTAGAACTAGATGAATCTATTGATGACATGGAAGAAGTTCAAGTTAATGTTTGGATGATTAGAGATAAAGTAATTAGAATTGTTCAAAATCCATTTAAACCTTTTAGAACTCCTTATCAATCTTTTGTATATGAAAAGAATCCATATGCATTTTTTGGTATTGGTGTTCCAGAAAACATGGATGATGCACAACAAATTATGAATGGTCATGCAAGAATGGCAATTGATAATTTAGCATTAGCAGGTAATTTAGTTTTTGATATTGATGAATCAGCATTAGCTTCTAATCAAACTATGGAAGTATTTCCTGGTAAGATTTTTAAAAGACAAGCAGGTTCACCTGGACAATCTATTTATGGTTTAAAGTTTCCAAATACTGCAAATGAAAATATGCAAATGTTTGATAAGTTTAGACAACTAGCAGATGAATCTACAGGTATACCATCTTACTCACATGGACAAACAGGTGTTCAATCTATGACAAGAACAGCATCTGGTATGTCAATGCTTATGGGTGCAGCATCATTAAATATTAAAACAGTCATTAAGAATATTGATGACCAATTAATTAAACCTTTAGGTGAAGCATTGTTCCAATGGAATATGCAATTCTATGAAGGTGACTTACCTATACATGGCGACTTAGAAATTAAAGCAACAGGTTCTTCTAGTTTGATGAAGAAAGAAGTTAGAAGTCAAAGACTAACTATGTTCTTACAAACTGTACAGAATCCTGCTATTGCTCCATTTGTAAGAATGTCAGAAGTAATAAAAGAATTAGCTCACTCTTTAGATTTAGACCCAGCAGAAATTTTAAATACTAAAGACGAAGCAGAAATCTACGCAAAAATAATAGGACAACAAAATGCTAACAAAGGAACTAGCCCAGAAGCTTCTATACCTGGTGAACTCGGAGCAATGGGTAGTGATGGAGGAGTACCTCCAGAAACTCCAGGAGCAAACAACCCTGGAAATGGCGAAAGCCCAATCGGACCTGGTAATTCACCAATGCCAGGGGAGATGGAATTTACTGGACAAGTTGAAGAACCTGCCCAATAATGTAAGAGATATAGTAAAATAATATTAGTGTTGACTAATATAATTAATATTGCTATAATTAAGCAAGGAGTAAAATGAAAAAAATCAAAGCAAAGAAAATGGCAACAGGTGGATTAATGTCAATGCCACCTTATATTGCAAAGCAAGATGAAGAAGCACAAGGTATTACACCTTATGATGTAAATACTCCTCGTTCAGCTAGAGGAGGATTACCTTCTAGAGCAATGGATAAAACAAGAACAAGATTTAATAAAGGTGGTGAAGCTTTTCCAGATTTAAGTGGAGATGGTGATGTAACACAGAAAGATATTTTAATAGGTAAAGGTGTGATTAAAAAAGCTAAAGGTGGAATAATGGAACGAATGAAATTTGGTGAAGGAGATTCTGTTAAAGAAAAAATTGAAGCTAAAAAATTTGAAAAACTTGAAGCTATGAAAGATAGTGGTTTAGATTTAACACCTAAACAAGAACAAGAATTAGCAGCTTATAAAGCAAAAGATAGAAAAGTAGAAATGGCATTAGGTGGAATGGTTGGAGTTGAAAGAGGTAAGTATGACCAACGACCAGATTATCAAGCTTATGCTGAAGGTGATATTGTAGAAGATGAAATGCCTGAAGATGAAATGCCAGTTATGCAAGAATTAGAAACTGAAGAAGAATCTTTATTACAACCAATGGGTATGGATGATGAAATGCCTATGGATGATGAAGAAGATATTTCTGATGAAGATTTAGAAAGCATGGATGCTATTATTGATACTTCAGCTTTATCAGATGAAGAAGAAAATCTTTTAGATGAAGCAATTGATATGCATCCAGAACTAGAAGCTATTATTCCAAAATTAGTAGCAACAGAATTTACAGATGATGGAGAAGTAGAAGGACCAGGTACAGGAACTTCAGACTCTATCCCAGCACTTTTATCAGATGGTGAATTTGTATTTACAGCAAAAGCAGTTAAGAATATTGGTGTAGACAAATTAAGAAAGATGATGAAACAAGCAGAAGAATCTTATGATGCTGGTAATCAATCTCAAGAAGAAGAAGAGATAGTATAAAAAAATTTATAGAGAAAGGTAACTCTATGGATAGACAAGCTACCTTATAATAATTTTATTATAAGCCCTTGTAGTTTCGTTTTAAACAAAACACCTGCCTTAGCTACCTTCAGTTAAGAAGCCCTAAAGGAGGACACGATGAGTAACAAAAACGAAGAAGGAAGACAAGAAGCCGAAGCGAACCCTTACAACAGAAAAAAATCTTGGCATACAGATGATTCTATGCCACAAGATAGAACCTCTGCTGATGAAGGTTTGTTTGTGCCAAACCCTGAAAGTAATCAAGGTTTATCAAATGCTACTGCCAATGGCAACCCAGATGATAATGCTGAGAATACTGATGCAACAATGGATAAGGTTCAAGAGTCTGCATTAAATGTAGAAGCTAACCCTTATACAAAAGTTGATTATAAGAAAAGATATGACGACCTAAAACGATATTATGATAGGAAGTTAGGTGAATGGAACAGCAAGGAAAGTGACCTTAAAGTTCAACTTAAAGAGAACAGACCTGTTTACCAACCACCCAAATCGAAAGAAGAGCTTGAAGCTTTTAAAAACGATTATCCTGATATTTATGGAGTTGTGGAAACTGTATCTCACTTACAATCGCAAAATGAAGTTAAAACTTTACAAGACGAGTTAGAAGGTTTAAAGAAAGCAAATACTACTTTACAACAAAAGGAAGCTGCACTTGAACTTTCAAAATATCATCCTGACTTTGAGGAAATCAAAGAGTCTGATGATTTTCATAACTGGGCAGATACTCAGCCAATGGAAATTAAAAACTGGATATATGAAAATAACTCTAATGGAGCATTAGCTGCACGAGCAATTGACTTGTATAAGAAGGACCGAGGACTTGGATTTGATAAAAAAACTACGAAGAAACAACCGAGGAATGAAGGTGCAGACTTGTTGGTTAAAACTAACGAACAAACTCAAGTACCTGAATCTAACGAACCTTTCTTCAAAAGGTCTGATATAAAAAAATTATCAGATGAAGAGTTTATGAAATATGAAAAAGATATTTTAAAAGCTCAAAGGGAAGGTAGAATTATAGACTAATTCTATTTTCATTTTTATCAACAACTAAACAAAGGAGTATCTACAATGGCTAAATTCCAAGGTAGTTCAACAACTAACTTTCTTACTAGTGTTTCAGGTCAAACTAATGGTTTTTTCATTCCTGAAATCTATTCAAAGAAAGTACAAATAGCTCTAAGAAAAGCTGCAGTAGCAGAAGCAGTATGTAACACAGATTACATGGGAGAAATCTCATCTTTCGGTGATACTGTTAACATTATCAAAGAGCCTCAAATTGCAGTAGCAGACTATACAAGAGGTCTGGCTGTAGTATCAACTGCTTTAAGTGACCAAGAACTTGTTCTAACTATAGACCAAGCTAAATCTTTTTCATTTAAGATTGATGACTTAGAGAAGAGATTCTCTCATGTCAACTTCCAAGCTATAGCTGCAGACAATGCTGCTTATGCTTTAAGAGATGCAATGGATGCTAACATCCTAGCAGCTATCTCTGCTGCACTAACTGAAAACACAGGAACATCTCTTGGTATGGGAACAATTGCAGCTCCGATTGATATCGGATTTGCTACAGGTGAAATAGACCCTCTAAATCAAATGGCACTTGCTGCTAAAAATTTAGATGAAGCTAATGCACCTGAAGATGGAAGATGGTTCGTTGCTGCACCTGAATGGTACAATCAACTTTCCAACTCTGCATCTAAACTTTTATCAGTAGATTTTAATGCTGGTCAAGGTTCAATCAGAAATGGTTTAGTAGCATCTGGATTACTTAGAGGTTTCCAAATGTACAAATCAAACAACCTACCAACTAATACTGTCGCTAGTGCAACTAGACCTGCAGCTTTATTCGGTCATATGAGTTCAACTGCTGCTGCGTCAAGCATGAACAAAGTAGAAACTGTTAGAGACACAGGTACATTCTCAGATATCGTTAGAGGTTTAATGGTATGGGGAAGAAAAGTATTAAGACCAGAAGTAGTTGGTAAAATTATCTATAAAATAGATTAATTTTTAATACACTATTGGGTGGGGGTAGTAATATCCCCATCCTTTTAATTTAGAAAAAAAATTATGTTAAATAAATATTGGACAAACAAAATTAATCACTACAAAGAACATCATAAAAAAGAAGTTCTTATTGTAGCTATTATAATTATAATCGCATACATTTTATAGGAGAAATAATATGCCAATGAAAAAAGCAATGCCTGGTGGAAAAGTAGTAAACAAAGGTAAATACAAACATGGTGGAAAAGTACACCGAAATAAAAAAGGTCATGGTGGAGTAATGACTATAGTAATTAAAAAAGATAAAAATAAGAAAAAATAATAATGGGTATAATGTCTTCACCTGCTTGGACTCGTAAAGAGGGTAAGTCTAAATCTGGTGGACTTAATGCTAAAGGTAGAGCTTCTTACAATAAAGGTAAAACTAAAACTGGTAAGAAAAGAAATCTTAAAGCACCAAGTAAAGTGGTAGGCAATAAAAGAAGAAAAAGTTTTTGTGCAAGGATGAAAGGTATGAAGAAAAAACTTACATCTAAAAAAACTGCAAGAGACCCTAATTCAAGAATTAATAAATCACTAAGAGCATGGAACTGTTAAATGGCTAAAACTTACTTATCAATGACAAATGAATTGCTGGTTGAAATAAATGAACCAGAATTAACAACAGTAGCAGGAGCATTAGGTGTACAAAAGTTTGTATCCAATTGTGTTAATAGAGCTTACTTTGATATAGTAGATTCAGTAGATGAATGGTCTTGGTTAAATACTGCAGCACCTCAAAATGAATATTATGGTAATACTTTTATAGAAACAGTTGCAGGTACAAGATGGTATCTTTTAAAAGCAGGTTCAACTGATATAGATACAGATTATGATTCAGTTAACTGGGATGGTTTTACTTTAACAGAAGAAGGTGTTAGTGGAAAGACTGCTCCTTTTTCAATTAATAAATTAGGTTTTTCTACTTTATCAGATTGGAGAAATAATTATGCTGCTAATGAAGAAGCTAATAAAGCTAACTCACAAACTTATGGAAAACCTTTAAGAGTAATAAGAAGTTCTGATGGTAGAAGATTTGGATTATCTCCAATACCAGATGAAGTTTATAGAATTTATTTCTTTGCTTATAATAGACCAACTGCATTAACTAACGATACAGATAAAGTATTATTTCCAGAACAATACAAACCAGTTTTACTAGCAAGAGCTAGATATTATATTTATCAATTTAAAGATAATATTGCACAATCGCAATTAGCTTTAGATGAATATAAAAAAGGATTAAAAAGTATGGCTGACCAATTAAACTCTCCTCAACCAGAGTATATGTCAGATGTTAGATTTACATATTTATATTAAGGATAAACTATGCCAACTCAAGGAGCTTCAATTACAGTACAAGGTGGCTTGGATTTAATTTCAAGTTCTCATGCTTTATTTAGAACTCCAGGAGCTGCAACTAAATTACAAAACTTTGAATCATCTACTACAGGTGGATATAGAAGAGTTAATGGTTATACAAAATTTGGTGGTAATAGTGCTGTTGTTCCAAGTGGTACTTCAACAGATGCAATGCATGGTATTACTAATTATGCTGATGGAGTAATAGTTGCTCAAGCAGATGATTTATATTTTAGTCTATCAGGAACATCTTATGTTCATATAAATAAAAATACATTTACAGTAGGACCAGGAACAGTTTCTATTAGTAATAATTCAGCAACAGTTACAGGAACAAATACAACATTTACTTCATCTTTTAATCTTAATGATGATATTAAAATAGATGGAAAAATTTATAAAGTATTATCTATTACTAGTAATACTGTATTAACATTAGATAGAGTTGCTGATACAGCAAATACTCAAAATGGATTAAGTTATTTTATAGGTGGTATCTCTGCAGCTAATTTAGCTGCTGCAACAACTATTAATAGAACTAGTCAATCAAATGTTAAATTTATAAATTTTGAATCTACAGGTGGTTTAAATGGTACTATTTATGGTGTAGATGGAGCAAACAAAATCTTTGAATTTTTTATAGATGATAATAGTAAATATCATTTTCAAGAATTAGAAAGGTCTGCTCCAGTAGGATGTTCATTAATAGAAAGATATGCTGAACGAATTATTGTAGCTGGTAAAACAGCTAGTCCTAGTACAGTATTTTATAGTACTAGATTAAAACCTTATGACTTTGAAGGTTCTTCTGCTGGTTCAATTGATGTAGGAGATATAATAACAGGCATTAAAGTATTCAGAAATTCATTAATTATATTTTGTAAAAATAGTATATATGAGTTGACAAACCTTGATTCTACTCCTATAATTAAATCAGTAACTAAAAATATAGGTTGTGTAAGTGGTAACTCTATTCAGGAGATAGGTGGAGATTTAATCTTCTTAGCACCTGATGGATTAAGAACAGTTGCTGGTACAGCTAGAATTGATGATGTTGAATTAGGTTCTATCAGTAGAAAAATTTTACCTTTAGTTAATGAATTATTAAATAATTTTGCTGCATTTACAATATCTAGTATTGTAATTAGAGAACGAAGTCAGTATAGATTATTTTATTATCGAACAGGTGAAGCTGATGCTGGGCAAAGAGGAATTATTGGAACATTTAAATATAGTTCTGAAGGTATCCCTGCTTTTGAATGGAGTCAAACAAAAGGAATGCCTGTAAAATTTTGTACTTCTAATTTAAATAGTACAGGTACAGAAATAATTTTTCATGCAGATGAATCAGGATTTGTTTATCAACATGATATTGGTAGTAGCTTCAATGGAAGTAATGTAGTAGCAGAATTTCAAACACCAGATATGGATTATGGTGATAATGGTTTAAGAAAAAGTTTATATAAAGTAAAAGTTAATATTGAACCTGAAGGAATACAAAACGATTTAAATTTAATTATTAAATACGATTTTGAAAGTTCTGAAGTTCCTCAACCTAGTAACTTTAATGTTGGACAATTATCTGCACCTTCTTTATTTGGTTCAGCAGTTTTTGGTACATCAATATTTGGTACAGCTACATTACCAAGTAAAAGTGTTTTAGTAAATGGAAGTGGTTTTTCTAATAACTTTAAATTTTTTAGTAATGATACTAATGCTCCATATTCAGTAAATGGAATGTTTGTTTCGTTTATAGCAGGAGGAAGAAGATAAATTATGGCAGGATATACTAGACAAAGTTCATTAAATAATGGTGATACTATAACAGCACTTTTATTTAATAATGAATACAATCAACTTTTATCAGCATTTAATAATACTACAGGACACAAACATGATGGTACTGCTGCAGAAGGTCCAGTTATAGGATTAATTGGAGACCCTGGTTTAACAACTCCTTTAAATAAAATTTTAATTGATAGCACTAATGACTTAATTGAATTTTCAATTGATGTTAGTGGTACATCAACAGAACAATTTAGATTACAAGATGGTGCAATTATACCAACAACAGATAATGATATTGATTTAGGAACATCTTCTTTAGAATTTAAAAATGCTTTCTTTGATGGTACAGTTACATTAGATGGTTTAGTAATTGGTTCAGCTACTTCTATTACAGATGTAGATATAGATTTAAATGCAGTATCAGGAAGTAATGATACATTAGCTAGTGCAAAAGCTATTAAGACTTATGTAGATGCACAAGTAACAGCAAGTGATTTAGATTTCTCTGGTGATGCTGGTGGTTCTCAAGCAGTTGATTTAGATTCACAATCATTAACATTAACTGGTGGAACTGGTATTAATACTACTGGCTCTGCACAAACTATGTCATTTGCAATTGATAATACAGTTGCAACATTAATAGATACTCAAACTTTAATAAATAAAACTTTAACTACTCCAACTATTGCTTCAATTACAAATGGTGGAACAGTTACAATTCCTTCTGGAGCAGATACTTTAGTTGCAAGAACATCTACAGATATTCTTACAAATAAAACTTTATCATCTCCAACTTTAACAAGCCCAGTTATTAACACAGCAATTAGTGGTACAGCATTTAAAGATGAAGATAATATGTCATCTAATTCTGCTACATCAGTTGCTTCACAACAATCTATTAAAGCATATGTAGATACACAAGTAGCAACAGTTCCAGTTGGAGATATTACTTCAGTTGTAGCAGGTGCTGGTATGACAGGTGGAGGAACATCAGGTGATGTAACTTTAGATGTTGTAGGTGGTACAGGTATTACAGCTAATGCAAATGATATAGCAATTGATAATACTGTAGCAACTTTAATTGGAACACAAACTTTAATAAACAAAAGTATAGATTCAGATAATAATACTATTACTAATATAGTTAATGCTGATATTAAAACAGCAGCAGCTATAGATGCTACAAAAATAGCTAATGGCAATGTTTCTAATACAGAGTTTCAATATTTAGATGGAGTAACTTCAGCTATTCAAACACAGTTAAATACTAAAGCTACTTCAGGATTTGCTGTAGCAATGGCTATTGCACTTTAGTGTTGACTTATAAGGAAGTTACCTATATAATAAACAACAGGGAGAAAATATAAAAAATGGCACAGGATTTTAAATCAACAGGTACTCAAATCACAAATTCTGAAACTACTTTATTAACTGCAAATTCTAATGATGCAATTATTGGTTTAAGATTAGCTAATATTACAGCAAGTTCAGTAACTGTAGATATATATATTGATAAAGGTGGAGCAGGAACTGATAGATATATTGCAAAAACTTTAAGTATTCCACCATCAAGTTCAATTGAATTAATTCAAGGTGGAGCTAAAATAGTTTTACAAAATGGTGATATATTATTTGGTGTGGCTAGTGCTGCATCAAGTGTAGATGCATGGTTAAGTAGAGTAGATACTATTAGTACATAATAATAGGAAACAATATGTCAGATATTAATGGAACAGTATATGTAGGTGATATACCTGCATCAGAAAATATTTATCATCACGCAGAAGTGCTAGATAAAAAAATGCAAATTGAATCTGCAGTCCTTGCAGGTCCAGTAACTTTTACAGAAACTGTTACAGTAACAGGAACATTGGTAATAATATAATGAGTAAAGTAGAAGTAGATAAAGTAATACCTCAATCAGGAACTACCTTAACTATTGGTGATAGTGGAGATACTATTAATTTAGTTGGTACATTACAAAGTAATGGTTCACCTTTACCAGGAGACATTAGTTCAGTAGTAGCTGGAACAGGTTTATCTGGTGGTGGTACAACAGGTGCTGTTACTTTAAACATTGAAGCTGCACAACCTACTATAACTTCAATTGGTGGTGCTTTAGCAGTTTTAACTTGTCCAGGAAATTTAACAGTTACAGGAAATGCAATTGCATCAGCAATTAGTGCTACTAATGAGATTAGAGCAGGTTCATTTCAATCATCAAATGGTGATAATCTTATAAGTATATCAGGTACTTCAGTTTCAATTGGTGCAACTGGAGATAAAATAACAAACTTTACATCTACTGGTATAGACGATAATGCTGATGCTACTGCTATAACTATTGATAGTAGTGAGAGAGTTGGAGTTGGAGAAACTTCTCCTTTAGGAATATTGCATGTTAAAAATGCAGATAGTAGTGCTGATGTTTTTACAGATACAGTTGCAATTTTAGAAAATTCTGGAAATACAAGATTATCAATTCTTTCTGGTACTTCTGGTGAAGGTGAAATTTTATTTGGTGATAGTGGTCTTAATAGACAAGGAAGAATAGCTTATAGACATAACGGAGATAAATTTACTTTTCAAACAGGAAATACCGAAAGAATGACATTAACTTCTACTGGATTAGCTATCGGAACTTCATCTCCAAGCGAAGCATTAGATGTAGTTGGTAATGCCAATATAACAAATTCTACTAATCATCCTACTTTAGAGATAAGAAGTACAATTACACCTACTGGTTCAACAACTGGTGGTCAAATAAAATTATCTTTAGGTTCAGGAAGCAATTCTGGTTCTGGTAATGCTGATACACAAGCAGGAGATAAACTTGGAAGTATATTATTTAATGGTCAAGGTACTGACTTTAGTTATCAAGGTGCAAATATAGAAGCATTAGTTACTACTGGAGATGGAAATGATGTTAGAGCTAATCAAGGTGTTGCTATGATTTTTGGTACAAAAACAGTTGGAGGTTCAGGCTTTACAGAAAAGATGAGATTAAGTGCAGAAGGAAATTTATTTATTGCAACAACAACTGAAGCTAGTGATGATGTTGGTCATGCTTTATTAGCAAGTGGTTCAGCTTATCATACAACAGATGGAACTTATGCAGGTCTATTTAATAGAAAATCATCTGATGGAGAAGTAGTACAAATTAGAAAAGATAATTCACATATTGGTACTATTGGTGTTGTTGCTGGAGATTTAAATATTTATTCAACAGCTTCTAATCATGGTGGTTTAAGATTTCAAATAGGTGGTAGAATTGTTCCAGTAAATAATTCTGGTGGTATTAGCGATAATGCAAACGATTTAGGAAACACAAACCAAAGATACAAAGATTTATATTTAGGTGGTGGCATATATGTTGGTGGTCAAGGAACAGCAAACAAATTATCAGATTACGAAGAAGGAACTTGGACACCTGCTTATAGAGGTGCTAGTTCAGCAGGTTCTTATTCTACTAATGCAAGTGGTACATATACTAAAGTTGGAAATCTAGTTTCTGTAACTGCTCATTTAAAAAATATTACTCAAAATTCGGCAGGTTCAGGTTCTATTGAAATAGCTGGATTACCTTTTGCAAAATCAAGTAGTCAAGAAAGTGATATTGGTTCTATATATTTAAATTTATTTTCATTAGGTGGTTCAGATAAATATGCAATAGTAAATGTAAATCCTAGTGTTTCACATGTTTTAATTACAGCGATAGATAGTGATGGTGCTTCAGCATCTACATTACAACTTTCAGCTAGACAAAGTGATTCAGCTGATATGTTTTTTTCAGTAACTTATACAACTTAACAACAACAAAGGAGACAACACATGGCAATAACTAAAGAGACACAGATTGGTAAAATCGAAGTGGTCGGAAAATACAAATCAGTTCAAGTAAGAACAGATACTGTAG
>JGI24523J20078_1000165_pt1 | contig 16133 bp, 8 predicted proteins | sample LinPmetageLP48_FD_20078 | JGI IMG/M metagenome (IMG submission 20078) | reverse complement strand
TTGCATCGTATAAAGCTTTCCAGTTTTCTCTTAAAAAATTTCTGTATTCATCTCTAGTTTTAAAAACATTTGTTTTTAATTCTTTAAATAACTCTGTGTCATAAGCTTTTCTAAGAGCTTTTTTGAATTCAGGCGACTTAACTTTAGGTAACCTTGTTCCAAATGTTTTTCTAACAGCTTGTCTGACTTTTTCAACTTGATCATCTGGTAACTTTATTTTTTTTCTTAAATTTAATTCTTCTTTTTTTGTTGGAGTTATTGATTCATCAATAGAATCTTCAATAGTTATATCTGAATCTTGAGAACCACTTGTTCTTTGCTCGTCAATTTGTTTTGTGAAACCTTTTGGAAATATTTTTTCGTCAACCTCTATCATACGTCTAGGTAAATTTCCACTTATAAACGCAGCTAAACTGTCATTTCTTTCAGGGTCATATCTTCTTATTAATCCAAGTATTCCTCTATCCGAGTTTTCTATTTCAGATAATAACTCATCTTTATAAACATTAAAATCATCATGTTTAAACCTTCTCATTTCAACAAGTTTACTTGTAATAGGTTTATATAATTGTATTACTTTACCCTCCCAATCCCTAGGTTTTTCTTGAAATAATTTTTGCACAGCAGCAGAAGCAATTTTTTGCTTTTCAGTAGGCTCTATTTTTAATGAAGACTTAGTTTCAGTTTCATCTAANGATTNTATTTCTTTTAATAATTCTTNTTTTCTATTTTTAGATGCTTCAGTTGGATTAAAATCTGCTTCAAACTCATCTATTAAGCGAAGCTCTTCATATACGTTTTCATCTTTAACTATTTTTAATAGTTCTTTTTTTCTGTCTGTTAATGCTTTTTGTTTTGTTGGCTGAAGAGTAAAATTAGATTCAGTTTCATCTATTTGTTGTAGCTCTTTATAAGCTTCACTTACTGAGGTTTTTCTTTCTGATGATTGGCTTTGTGTAATAACTTCTTCATCTTCTTTTAATTGTTGCTTTTGATTTTCATTTAATAATTTATCTGAAACTTTAGCTTTTTTTGAAATTTGCCCTATAGCTTTTTTACCTTTACCTCCTGTTTCAACAGATCTGTTATAGTCTCTAACAAAATTTAAAACATCTTTTCCACTTTTAAAATTTACATTTATACCAACAGATTGAAGAAGTCTACGAAATATATCACCTATTTTCATAGCTGAAGTTTCGTTTATTGTTATTTCGGCTTTGGTTCCATTTATGTCAGGTGTAAGAGCTTCACTTAACAATGGTACTATTTCACCAAAAGCTTGAGCTTCTGTATATTTTTTCTTTCCGTTTTCTATAGCATCTCTATATTGTAAATATCTATTGTAAAAAACTGTGTTTTCTAAATCTATTGACTCACCTTGTTTGTTAAAAAAACTAACGTTTTTGTTATTTTTAATTTCTTCTAAAACAGACCTACCTAAAGCTGCTTCAGCTGTTGGATCTTTAGATGCTATTCCATTAACTACAGCATGAGCAATTTCATGTTGAGTTGTTGTCATAATTCCAAATTCTTTAGCTACTGTTTTATTTATTAAAACAACTTGCTCACCTGTTTTTGGATTTCTTAATATAGTACCAAAATTATTTTTAGCATTAGCGGAAATACTTTTCTTTTGTTTTTTTTCTATAAATCCTCTTTTAGCAAGATTTTTAATTTCTTTATCAACTTGTATATCATCATCAAATTGAAGGATATTTTCAGAATCTACACCTACTTTTTCACCTACCACGGTAGCTCCTTTAGCAAGTTTTGATGTTCTAGATTCTATTACTAAACCTTCTATTTTGTCTTGAACTTCAGATATTTCATCCTCAGTTTTTATTAATTCTTTTTTTTGCTTTTTTGTTAAAGCAGGATTGTTAACTTCTTTTATAATATTTTGTAACTTACCTTGTTTTTTAATTAAGTCTATTAATTCTGGTGTAGACTCAACTTCTAAATCTAAACCTAAAGGTTTTAAAGTATTAACAACACCCTGTGTTTCTCTAAATTCTGATCTTATTTTATCACCTTCTTCTTGTGTTATTTCATTTTTATCAATTTTTCTTTTAACTTGTTTGTCTAAAATTTTAGATCCATTAGAAAGCTTAGAAAGTTTAATTTGAGTTTCATTTGAAACATCTGTAGAAAAAGCATCAGATATACTATTATAATCGGTATTTTTAAGAATTTTATTTGCTTTAACATTTGTTATTCCATCTTGTATTAAAGAAGCACTTTGAGCTACGTTTATAGGAGATCCATAAACTCCACCACTACCAACACCTATAAGAAAAGCATCTGCAACTCCTTCATATGGATCTTTACCATTAATTAAATTTTGAGTTATTTGTGTACCAACTTCTTCTAAACCACCGCCTATTACAGCAGGAGCTGCACCACTTTTTATAAGTGCTTTTTGATACATTTTTATTACCCCATCTCTAAATAACTTTACTCCTTTTTCTTTACCTTCTTTTGCTATTATAGTTTTGTAAGCTTTACCTAATGTCCCTTTACCTACTGATTCAAAAACCATTTCTGCTCCAGCCATGCCTAAAGCTTTCATCACGTTTTCTGTTTCTGTTTGATTTGGATTATTTTTTCTTTGTTCTTGTAACTCAGAATCAGTCATTGCTATAGTTCCAGCTACAGCTAGCTTAGTAAAACTTGTGCCAGCTCCACCAGCCATCATAGCTATACTTACAGGAGCGCTTTCTAATATTGAATTACCAAGCTGAGAAAAACCCTCATCAATTTTTCCATTTTTAAAACTTTCAAAAACACCTATATATTCATTAGCATTTTCATCATAAAAAGCGTTTTTATTTTGTATTTTTTCTCTTTCTTCTCTGTAATTATCTAATAAAGGATTTTTTATATTGTATTTTTTTTTGGTTTTTTCTGCTGTTACAACATCTGGCAGATAACCTTTTTGTTTTAATTGATAAGCTAAAGGCTTCAATGCTAAAGGATAATTTTCTGGTTCAGCTACCATATTTGGTAAAACTGCACCTAAATTATATAATGTCTCAGGTATTGAAGCTAAAAATTCTCCAACCATTATATTACCAAGTTCAAAAGCTTTTAACTTTCTATTATAATCTTCATTATACTTAAGGTCTTCTTCTTCTTCTTTCTTAGGTTTTTTTAAATCCGAAGAAATATCTTCCGATTCTAATTCCATACTCTCGGACGCTTGCATTTCTGGTGCCACAGNCGCATCCTCTGCTACAACACCGTTTGACTTTCCCTCACCTAANACTTCCATGTCTACTCCAAGCATTTTAGCAAAAACTTCTANATCTTCTCCAGGATAACTTTCACCCTTAGCCTGATCAAAAGCTTTGTTTAAATTTTTAGGATCTTTAAGGTNATTTTTATAATCTTCTAAACTTCCTTTAAAACCTTCTTCTTTGTTTGGTGTATCTTTAGCAATTGTCCATGACAATTCAAGAGGATCTTGTTCATTCATAATAAATTGTTTTTTGTTTTATTTATCTTCCACCACTAGTGCTAGGTATTCCGAAAGAGCCAAATCTAGTACCTCTAGGTTTGTCTTGTTTAATTTTATTCTTTATAAATTTCTCTCCATACAACCTTATTGCTTCGCTTTCAGTGTCGCTTCCAAATCTATCAACTGAAAAAGAACCATATAAATTAGCCATGTTATTAGGATTTTTTATATCAAAGAAACTTGATTGAGATTCTTCTGGTGTTCTGTTACCATCTTTATCTTCTAGTGTTTTTCCAGTACGAAATATAAATTGAACTTGATCTTTGTCATTATAATTTACGTCAACTATTTCTTTGCCTCTATATGTGTTACCGGCAAAATAACTTNTGCTTTTACTATTAACAGCATTTAAAATATCTGTTGCTAAACTCTCTGCATTGCTTTTGCTTGCTTCAGTTTTCCTAGCATNTGAAGTAGAGCTAGAGGTATCTCTTAAACCAACCGTGCTTACTATATTACCTCCTGGTGGTAAATAATATTCTATTGCATAGTCAGAATAAAGATCAGCAAGTTCTAACGTTTGCTCTTCATTTAACAATTGACCATGTTCTAATAACATTGCGTCTTCTTTTTTAAGATCTATTTGAAATTTATTATACCAACCTATTTTTTGTTGATTAGTTAAGGACGTATTATTTACAGAAGCTATAACTTGATCTTTTATATTTTGTTTTAATAAATCTTTATTTACTGTTAAGCTTTGTCTTTCACCAGTTACTACTCCACCAGCTTTTACATCACCTATTTTTTTAGCTTCTTGACCTTCCCAGTATTCTCCTTTTATTCTTCCTTTACCTTCTGAATTACCCATTAAAGCAGTATTTATCATACTTTGCATATCTGTACTAGCGTCTCTTATAACTGCAACTGCAGATGTTTCTCCAGAACTTGCTAAATCATTATATTGATTAGAGTTAACCCATCTTGTTTCATCTTGACCTGCTTTTTTAAAACCCATCATAACTATTGGACCTTCTGTACCTGTAGTGTCCATTTTCCAAAAAGTTTCTCCTTCAACCGAACTATCACCACTTAATCCTAAAAAAGTTTCCGTTAATTCAGAAGAATATGTAGGATCAATACCTCCAAAACTTCCTTGGTTTTTCAATTGTGTTCTTATATCTTCTGTATAAGTACCTGAATTAATACCAAATTGTTTTATAACACCAGGTAATTGTTTAATATTAATTATTTCTTGCTTTTGAGCATCAGTAAGATTAGGTAAACCAATATATTTTGAAACAGTATCTATTCTTTCATTTAGTTGTTCACGCATTTGCATAGACATAAAAGGAGATTTAGATTTAACTTCACCAGCAGCTGTTGCAACTTGTGATCTAATATCCATATCCCATTGATCCTGCTTTAAAGCCAAAGCTTTATTATCTTTTATTGTTTGTTTCAAAGCTTCTTGATCTTCTTTTTTTTTAACAGCCAATCCTTTAGCATAACCAGCAACACCTTGAGTTATATCTTGTTGTAATTTTCTAATATACTGACCGCTTTGAGTGTCGATGTTGCCTTGTGGGTTTCTATAACTCATATTTTTTTCTTAATTATTTATCCTTTATTAAAATCATAATCACTAGCTGCTAAAGAGCCAAGACCTGAAGCCATACCGCCTATAGCACCCGTTATGGCGCCAGTTATATCAGCACCAGCTTGAATTTTTTGAGCTTCTGCGTTTTGCATTTGAGCATCAGCTCTGTCTAATTGAGTCATTTCTCTTTGCTCTTGCGCACCAAACATAAACTGTTTGCCTGAAACATCTGCTTGTTGTACTCTTTGCGCTTCACTCATTCTAGCTTGTTGTAATTGTTGTTCTCCTTGAGCTTTAAGCTTTTCATTAGAAGCCTCTTGTTGCTCTATACTAGCAGATACACCTTTTTTACTTTGCAATGCTGCTTGTGCCAAAGCTGTAGCACCACCAGCTCCACCGCCTGTAGCTCTAATTGTATCTAAAGTATTAGCTAAAGATATATCAGCTTGTTCAATTTGCATCTCTGCAGCTTGAGTAGCAACACCTAAATTAGCTGCTGGATTAGAAAGCATACCAGATAAATCAGTTACTCCTTCATAAGGATTAATAACAGGTTGTCTGTTATTCTCTAAAGCTGTAAGCTTTGCTTGAGCTTCTTCTTGTTTACCCTTAGCTTTTATTCTTCTAGAATTTGCTGATATTCCTCCTATCAAAGCGCTTGCCGCTTGTAGTCCTATCATTGCTACTACTACACTCATATTTTATTTATTTAATTTGTTAAAATCCGTTATTAGAAAAGAAATCTGTTGCTACTGAAAACAATTGTTTTTCTCCTCCTGGATCTGTAAATCTATCTGTAGAAAAAGTTGCTGTAGCATAAAAACCTTTTATACCACTTATTACATTTCCAAATATTATTTCTCCTTGTGTTGCTGCACTTGAATTAACTAGATTAGCAACATAAGCATTTTCTTTTCTATCAAATCCAGCATATAACCTAGGATATGGTGGGTTATTTGTTCCAAACGTAGCAACATAACCTTGGCCAACACCATTACTGTTAGGTGTACCACTAATTGCTTGACCATTTGCTGGATTTATGATATATTCACCCATTATATAACTAAGTATAGAATTAGAAGTATCATTTGAATTGGAATAAGACAAATTAAAATCTTTACCTGTAGGATCAGAAGTCATTGTTTTTAATTCCCAACCGTTACTTCCTTCATAACTCATAGTACTAAATGTTTTTGATCTAATAGGTTCAGGATTAAAGATAACTGTTACAGAGCTTTCATAGTCTTGTCCGTAAAAGTTATTTCTATTTACTTCAGTACTGTTATGTATAAATAATTTTTCGTTTTTAAATGAATAAAAATTATTTCTTATACTAAATATTTGATCTGGCTGATAACTAAATAAACTTGTCCATCCATTTATAGTATCGTCAAAAGTTAAAGTTTTAAATGTTGTATTTGTATTGTACACAGGACTTTGTTGCATAGATAAAACATATTGATCAGTGTATAAATCATAAGCTCCTCTTACAACTCCTACGCCAGCGTTAGTATCTATGTTATTTAGTTCATCTCTAAAAAAGTCTTTCATACCATATGATGAAATCTCTGTTATACCATCTCTTGATAGCCTTAAAATAACATTATTGTTTTTGTCAGCAAAGTATTTTCTATATCCATAAATAGCAAAGCTTTCTGGGTTTTTACTAATACCGTATTCTCCTGTGTATGGTTGTAAAACTCCTATAACTAAATTAGAAGACGTTACTGTTCCTCCGCCTTCGGCTGCATATATAGCGTCTTTATCTATCAATGCTCTATTAATTTTATATTCTTGAAACACAATAAGATTAGTGTCTTCAGCATAAAGTTTTTGTATAGAGCCATTTACTGGATCAGCGCTTTTAGTAATATTACTACCAACAGGAAAAACGTTTGTGTCGTTAACACCTGTTCTTGAATTAAATATTCCTGAATATATTAAAGAACTAAACAATATAGAACTATTTGGCTCTGTTTCAACAAGATAAGCTCTAGGTGAAAAATCAACAGACGTGTTATTATAACCTCCTCTTATTCTTGATTCTTCTATAGCCCAATTGTTATTTGTAGCTGTACTAGCAACAACAGGGTATCCACCATCGTTAGCAGCGGGTATGCCAAAAGACCCATTCCAAATCGGTTGATTTGATGAGCTAAGTGTCTTTTTTAATACAAAAGTGTTAAAGTATTTTACTTCTATTTCTACTCCTGGCATAATTTATTATTACTTATTTTTATGTTTTATTACTGTTCTAGTATTTGATAATAATAATCACTAAAATCACTTACTGAGTTAAAAGTTGCTTGACTTGGTGGATTTACATAATCACCGCATGAATTACGCCATAAATTTATTACATCAAATCTATTTGCAGCATAGTAAAAAACTAAATTAACACAAGAACTTTGATTTGTTGTTTTAGCGTTTTTGCGGTCTATTAATATAGGTTGTGTAATTGACCCAACGCTATTGCTTGCTAATTGAGAAAAGCTAAAACCTGATAATATATAAAACCCATTACTAGGATTATTTGTTTGATTTATTTCAAATAATGTTCCATTTATAGTACTTGATGCTGAAACTCGTAAAAATCCTGTTTCTACACTTGCTGGAACAACACCAACTTTAATTGTGTAAATACTAGTTACTGAATCAGTAGGGTCGTTTAATGTAATATGAACAGTATAATCATCCATAGGCATTAAATTAGAACTATTACTTCTGTTTTGAAGAATCATTTGATATTCTGTTCCAACAACAGATAAACCTCCTATTCCAAAAAAGTTAACTGTACTTTGATTTGATGACTCCTGTTTAGTTATACTATATGTTAAAGATCCAGATCTTAAAGCTGTATTTGAAGAACCATTTACACCTTTTATAACAGCAAAATTAGGTTCAGTACTATTTGTAAAAATATTACCTGCTGCAGGTACTGAAGATGTTATTGTAGGGGCTACGTTATTAAGTGATGCGAAATCACTAAATAAACTTGTTGTTGCAACAGCTGGTGAACCGCTAAATATAATTGATGTGAAATTAAAAGTAAATTCTCTTAAATTTTGATCAGTCATATAATATACATTATTAAAATAAGCAGTTGTTGTTTTTATTTGATATACACCACCAGTTATATACATGTCAAAATAAGGACCACCATTTGTAGAAAGTTGTACGTCTTGACCAGTGCCATCTATTACGCTTGTTAAAGTAAATGAGTTATTCCCAGATATTGTTATTATTTGTCCATTGATATCTAAAAGATTAAAACCTGTATTTAATATGTTTCCACCGCTAGCTAAAGATTCTGACCAATTTGAAGAATTAAAATTACTCAATGAAGAGCCTCCCGCTGTACCTTCTAATATTGCTTTATTTAAAGAAGATATTAAACCAGATGTTGAAGTTTCCCAATATATATCTATTTGAGAATCAACAGGTTCTGTTTCATACACAGCTAAATATTGCAAGCCTGGAGGTGTAGCTCCCTCGTTTGTAGTATCTATTTGACCTATTTGAGAAACTGTACTTATTCTAGCTATTAATGGGTTTGACTCAAAGTCATAAAATTGCTTGTAACCAGCTGTTATTGTTGGTGAAGGAACCTCAAACATGTCTCTAAATGTAGATATCATAGAAGCAGTATCTGAAATTAAAGAAGGATAATATTGTTTGTTGCTTTTACCAAAATCAACTAATGGGTTTATAAGGTTAGTTGTGTTTTCTATTCTTCCAAACAATCTAACAGAACTTCTAAATTGTTTTTGATCTGGACCAATTTCATTTAAATCTCTAGGTATTTTATTAATATTGTCATTAATTAAAACAGTGTGTGACGTGCTTCCTAATTCTAAATCATCGTCTTCTGGATATGAAGCCATAATACCAGGCAAATAAACATTATAATATTCTTGTTGTGTTTGTTTTACTACAACTTTATAAGAATACCAACCTAATGGATTATAATTAGCACTACCTGCGTCACCATTATAAATACCAGGCCAACCGTTTGTTTGATCTGCATTTGTAGGTCCTATTGGTGAGTTAAATAATATTTTTATTGAATTTCCAGGCCACTGTTTTTGAATTAAGCTTGAGTCAAAATATGGTAAAAATACAGTAGAAGACTGTGTTGGTTTATTTAATATAACACTTGATTGTCTTCCATATTTATCAGATAAAACAACACCAACTTCATAATTTCTATTTTGTTTAACAGACGAGTTAGGATATTCTACTTTACTTGAATATACTTTTTCTTCACTTGCTGGCCTAAAACTAACAACACCACCTGCTGAGCTTACTGCTGGACTAACACTTATTGAATTAATAGGTGATCCAGTAGCCGCTGTTACTATAGTTCCTTTAGTTATTCCAGAGCCACTAATAAAACTTCCAACTTCTATTGTTCCATTTGCACTTGTTAATGTAAAAGGACCAGTTCCGTTTAAGGGACCACCAGCAAGTGTTGCAGATCCGCTATCTAAATTTAAATTATTTTTATTAGAAATTTTAGGTATATAGTCTATACTACCAGGAGGAGTGTGTTTATTTTGAAAATTAGCATAAATTACTCTATTTCCAGATACTTCTTGAGCTAAAGCTCTCACTGGAGCTTTGTCATAAACCCTTATTAATTCATCAGAAGGTAAAGTATTAAAAGGTTTTGTGGATTTATAGTCATATTCTATATCTCCATAGGTGTTTATATTTAAATCAGCAACTGGTATTGTTTCAACAACTTTAACAGAAAGTCCATCAGATTCTTTAAATAATATATCTATTTCAGAAATCTTTAAAGCTTCTTGTATTGTTGCCCCAGCTATTATAGTATCTGGTCTTGGTATAATTAATTTTATACTATCAATTTTATTTTCTGCAAATGAAACTATAGTGCTTCTATAAGAATTGGTTTGGTCATCTATAGTTTTAAAACCAGATTTTTTAGTATACATAAAATAACCATCTTGGTTTGGTATAAAAGCTATTTGAGTAAAAGGAGCCATTATAGAATATTCACCATCTTCAAATTTAAACCTATAGCTAAATCTTACAAATAAATCAGATAAATATTCTGGATCGCCAGCAAAACTACCATCATAATATTGATTAGGACTAAAAACTAGCATTTGATTATCTGCTACTGTTATAGATCCAGTTAATATAACTTCAGTTATAACTCCTGCATCAAGTGTGTAATTACTTACAGTTCTACCTGTATCTGTAAGTGTATAAGGAGGTGCTGTACTTCTTAAACTTACTTTAACCCCTGTAGCACCATAATTTTCATTAGCTTTTATTATATCTCCTGATAAGCTATCTATTGGAATAGTATTATTAGTCAAACTACCGCCACCAGAAACGTTGGCTAAAGCTGTACCACCATTAGGGTTATTTATACTAGTAACATCTTTCATTGTTGTTTCTACAACACCCGTATTAACACCTATTTCTTGATATATATCCATAGGTATATATGGGTTATATTTTATTATAGATATTTGATCTTCGTTTGTATAATAAGTTGGAGAAGCTAAATTATTAGGATTAGCTAAGTTTATGTTTATTTTTCTAGGTTGATTTCTATTATCTGTAAAAAACAAAAGATCTTCTAATAGGTTAATACCAAATATTGGGTTTGTTTTAGAAAAATTAAGAAAAGCGCCTTGTACTAAAAGAATTGAAGTATTATCTGTTATATCGTAACTGTATATATAATTTTCGGCTGTAGATAAATATGATCTTTGAGTGTTAGGTGATGGATCTGTATAATCTGTTAAAAAAACATAAATCATACCAGTTGATTCATTAGCAAAATAACCTATACATGTAAGATCTGTATTTCCAAAATCTTTAATTAATTTATTACCTAAAACATTTTCAAGTGAACCAACACTATCGCTTTCAGATCTACTAATTTGTACATTTAAAGCATCTCTATATTCTCCATTAGGGATAAGTCTAGCATCTAAATCTTTATTTAGTTTACTTTTTATAAAAGTATTGGTGACTTTAGGCATATAACTTTATGATTTAATCCATTTAGATTTGCCTCTCATAATTTGAGTAAACTCATCTAATTTGATGTTTGATAATCTAATCTTTGCGTTTCTTAATTTTGCAGTCTTTTCTCTGCTAAGTCTGTTCACTACATATTCAGGTTGATTTGCTCTTGTAGATATTATTGCATGACTTAAGTATGCATACATTGCCTCCTCAGCCATTTTAGGCACTCTAGTGTCACCATCAGCCGCTAGACCATCTGATATATAATCTAATATTATTAACCTATCAGAGAGGTCACTAGAAAAAGCAAAAGTATTTGTTCTATCATTTATAGTAAACCATCCATTTATTTGTGATATCTCAGGTTGAATTCCGTATTGACCACCTATTGTTCCAAAACCGTTTCCAAAACCTCCACCATAAACAGTAGACCAAAAACTAGAATTATCTAAATCTCTATTTATAGTTTTTAAATTATTCTCATCCCATCTTTGTTCTATTAAAGACGTGCCTTCGTTATTTTCATTAAAATTGTTTTGAGTAGGTATGCCATCGCTATCCTGTAAAGGCATATTGTGCGGGTTACTTGTTAAAGTAGTAGGGTAAATAATGTGTTTTACTCCTGATTTATCTACCCAGCTTATATTAACGTAATTAACATAGTCTTGAGGCATTGGTAAACTTAAACTAGGTGGTATTGTTAATTCTTGTGACTTAATACTTTTAAGCGTATCATAACTAAACTCTTGTAATCCTCTTTTTGCAAAAAATAATACATCACTTTTTTTAGCTGTACCTATTAATTTACCATCTCCTATGTAACCAACCATGAAATTATCTATAATGTCATTTAAAGTTATGTAAGAATATGAACCCCAATTATCCTGTACTGTGCTTCCAATAGCATCTTTATTTCCGTAATTACCACCGCTTTCAGATTTTAATTGAACAACAATACTTGTGTTTAATGCTATAGTGTTTGTTATTTTAATAACATTATTGACAACAGTATAAGCAAGTGTATATTCTGTATATTGATTAACGCCAGCTGCTGCTGTATATAGTTTAAAATTATTTAAAGCATAATTTGTCTCTAAAGGATTAAAGCTTCCAAAAACTAAATCAGTATCAAAAGTAGCAGTAAACTCTTGTCCGGCGAGAGCTGATGCAGTTAAAAAGCCTTGAGCTCCAGCGTAGTATTGTCTATTGTTTTCGGTTGTTAGTGCCATTTATTAACTTTTTAAATTTGTTTCTTCTGATTGCGCTTCTTGAGATGCTGCTTGTACTACTTGTGGATCGTTTATAATTATACCCGCGTATTTTAATATATTTATAATCAATGTATTTTGCTCTGATATGTCTAATTCAAAATCTACAGAAGTTGTAGAGCTATAAACATATTGACCTAATGCACCAACTGTAAATGCCCAAGATGGGTTAGTAGGTGCAAATAAGCAATTAACAGCTAAAGTTGTCGCTGCTGTTGATGGCGAAACCTTGATTAATAATTGTGGGGTTGTTGCCGGAGCAATTGCTGCAGCTGTTTGAGTTGTAAAGCAAATAGGATAATTTGCTGTTGGTAATGTTAATTTAGATTTTGTAATTTCAGTATAATCAATTTTACTAGTTAATTGTACAACTGACTCTATATTAGCAGGTTGCCCTGTTTGAGAAGCAGGAGTTGTTGCAACAATTTCTCCTAACTTATATATTGTTTTAGTACCTGTATATATAAATCCTGTATTTGCAGCATTATAGGTAAAATTTGTTTCTTTTTCAAAAGGAAATAACTTGTATGATATATTTTTAAACATATCAAAAAACTCAGTATCATTTTGGCGATTGCTTTGATTAAGGCGGTTAACTTGATTACCGTCAGGAAAATACGATTCAAATATATCATTTTGAACCTGCACAGCAAGACTATTGAATTCAGCTGGAGGAATATATCCCCGCTGCTCTTTGTTCAGTATGAATAATACTGTAGTGTATACTGTGTTTATATTTACCGCCATTGTATTTTATTTTTGAATAATAGTTAGGCCACTCTCTATGAGTGACCTATCTACTATATAGTATTACATGTTATGAGAATTTTTTCTCTAGTGATTTATAAATTTCCATACCTTCATCGGTTTTAAAGAAAGCAGCCATAGCAGAATATGGGTGCTCGTCAAAAGGAACGGTCATTAATTTTCTATTATTAGTGGTCCAAGTAAATGTTCTTTGATCTGGAGATAAACTTATATGTCCTTCTTCTGTTGCTTTAATAGCAAAGTTTCTAAGCATAACGTTTTCATCATTAGCTAATTCTAATAATAAATCAGGATTGTTTTTAGCAAACAATAGAATATCTTTTTTGATTTCTTTACTTGTCATATTAGAAACTTCAGATCCAAGCTCTACTCTAAGTATAGCTTCCATTTGATCTATATCCATTTCTCTCGCAGCTATCATTGCATCTACTTCTAGCTCCATATTTATTAATTGATCTTCAGCAACAGCTACTTTACTATATTCATAGTATTTAACATTTAAAGATGGATGATAAAGAGACATAAGCTTTTGTAAGTTTTGATATTCCTTTGGAACTAATAATTTTCCGTCACGAAATATAACTCTACCTAAAGTTACTTCTCCTTTTTGTTCATCAACAAATGGAGAGTTTTGATTAGTCGCATATCTTAATTCTCTTTGGGTTCCAGTTGATTTGTCAAACCAAAGTAAAGCAGACCTTTGAGAATGCCTAGAAGGCATTGTATATGTTAAAGGAGTGTATTGACTTTTTAGTAAATAAACTCTATTTTTCATTTCCCATTTAGGTTTTTCAACTTTGTGGGTTTTTACCATCTGTGATGGTTGTTGTATTTCCTGAGGAGCAACCTCAACTTTTTTAGCTGTAGCTTTTTTAGCCATGATATAATATAATTAAATAGTTTAAAAAAGTAAAGATTACCCCCGTCAATAAGACGAGGGTAAAAATTACATTGATTGATATTACTTAGTGAAAAGTACGAAGTTATTCGCAGCTTGAACACAAAGACATCTTTCTGATAAGAAGTGTACTTGCATAGCATCAAGATCAGAAGTGTAAGCACCTCCAACAGATCCAGTNAACCATGACTTCATACGACGGTCATCAGCTTGAGAAGCGCGATAACGTACGTGTAAGAANGGTCGNCGGATGTTAGNNCCTAANNNTTGNTCNTAAACAGTAGAAGTTCCAGCAGGAACTAATACTCCTTCAATTGGATTGATNGCAGTGTTTGGAGCAGCTCCATCATCAAGACCACCACGAGTAGAAGCATCGTTAAGATATTTCCAATCTGTTTTGTAGAAGTCATAAGAACCACGACGGAAACCACTAAAACCTAAGTTTAAAGCCATTTCTTCAGAGTTCTCAAACAAACCAAAAGCAGTTCCACCATTAGTTCCTTGAGATACGTTAGCTAACATATTGTCCATNGTTAATGATAGATCGCGATTTACGAATAACATATTCTCTTCAATAGCTCCTTGAGTGTCAAGGTTCTTAAGAATATTGTCAAACTCAACCATAGGAGCACCAGCAGCAGGAGCAAATCCAGCCATTACATTACCTCTAGAGCGGATAGCAGCAAACATACCTTCAGTACCTTTAGCGTTTGCTCTAACAGCAGCTCCAGAAGTAGCAGTAGCTAATTCTCCTTCAACTACAGACATTTCTAGGTAATCTTCAAAACGTAGTCGTGTCTCAGACTCAGCTTTAAGATACCAAAGATATCCACCTGTTCCGTCTTCAGTAGCAACTTCTACCCAACCAATCTGCGCAGTGTCAGATCCTGAGATTTGATACTTAGATTTGATAATGATAGGTGAGTTACTGAATTGAGTGAAAGAAGGAGTAATAGACTCTGCAGTAGCGTCTCCAATACCTTTTCCATATTCAGAACCGGTTACAAATATCTTAAGATTTGTACGAGTAACGTTAGCAAGTCCTCCGTTAGCTACTGTATCGTTAAGATTAACAGCACTATAAGGAGCAACAGTAACAGTAGCTCTAGCTCCTCCTACAACACCCGCGGTGCGAGCAGTAACAAGTGCATATACTTCATCTCCTGTTGTTGGTGACATAATGACAATAGTGTCATCTACTCCAATAACGTTAGTTATATCAGCAGTTACAACAAAGTCTATTAAGTTTACAACAGCAGCCCCAGCTCCTTGAGTCATTCTTACATTATCATAAGAGATATGTAATCTGTTTTGTTCTGACCAGATAACCTGATCGGATGTCATAGGCATTTCAGCTCCTACCATACGTAAGAAACCAGAAAGAGTTCTGTTTCCGTAACGCTCTACTTCTTGTTCGTAGATCTCAGGTAAATACTGTTGTGCAAAGTTATTTGAATTAGCTGCAGCGCTATCGAAACTTAAATAGTTAGTTTCTAAAGCTTGCAGCTTTTGACTAGGGATCAATGATCCAAAGTCTGGTGTTAATGTACCAGCCATAATTATTTATTTTTAAATTTTAATTTTCTTAATTTTAAGTTTTGAAGAATCATTCATAGGATCACCCATCACTTTTGCTCTAATACCGTTTTTAAATTCACCACTCTGGGCGGAAAGCCTAGGTTCGGAACTCGGATTTTTAGAACTGCTAACAACGTCTCTGACGGCATCAGCTTTTCCTTGTTCATAAAAATGATTGGCGATAACATCTACATTTTCAGCAGCATAAATAGCCTTATGATATCCTTTAGCATCTGTTACATTTCCTTTGTTGTCTAAGAACTTCCCGACAAGATTTGTGATACTTGATTGTTTATCAACTAATTTACTAGGATCTTGAACACCATATCTAAATTTTTTATCTCCTACGTTGAAATCAAAACCTTTGAAATCTTTTTCGAAATAATCTTTAGTTTGTTGTTTAAATTCTCCATGTTGCTTTTGAGCAGTTTCCTGATCCTTCGTGTAGCGGTTGAAAAAGTCAGTTGCTTTTTGTTGCTCCTGAGTAACGCCGGGTCTCAACTTGATATCGTCGTAATATTTACTCTTAGCTGTTTCCAAAAAGTTTTTGGCTTT
>JGI24523J20078_1000152_pt1 | contig 17299 bp, 1 predicted proteins | sample LinPmetageLP48_FD_20078 | JGI IMG/M metagenome (IMG submission 20078) | reverse complement strand
TACCGCACCGGGGACCTGGTGAAGTACCGGGACGATGGCGTAATGGAATACCTGGGCCGGGTGGATCAGCAGGTGAAGATTCGCGGTTTCCGTATTGAGCTAGGCGAAATTGAAAGCCAGCTGCTGGGCCATGAACAGATTCGTGAGGCGGCCGTGGTAGCACAGCCATCGCCTGTCGGGGATAGATTGGTGGGGTATGTGGTGCCCCGTGGTCCCATCATCACCGAGGACATTCTCGCGGCGCTGGCGGGATCACTGCCGGACTATATGGTGCCCAGCCAGTTGATCGCGCTGGAAGCCTTGCCGCTGACCCCGGCAGGAAAAGTCGATCGCAAGGCGTTGCCGGCACCGCAGTGGCAAACCGCCAGCGAAGGTGATGCACCACAGACGGACAATGAACAGACGCTGGCGACGATCTGGCAACAACTGCTGGGCCGTGAAACCGTCAGCCGCGATGATAATTTCTTTGCGTTGGGCGGTGACTCCATTCTTGCCTTGCAGGTGGTCAGCCGTGCCCGCCAGCAGGGCCTGGCGTTAACCCCGAAAGAGCTGTTCGAACAGCCGGTGTTGAGTCAGCAAGCCGCTGTGGCGCAACCGGTGACGGTGAATACCGCCAGCCAGGAGCCTCTGGCCGGTTCACTATCCCTGTTGCCGATTCAGCAGCGCTTTATTGAGCAACGGGGCCTGTCTGCCTGTAACCAGTATCTGCGTTTTTCCATACAGAAACCGTTTGATGCGGCCGTTCTGGAACAGGCTCTGCAGCGGCTTGTCGCTCAGCATGATGCCCTGCGTTTACAGTTCGACGTGAGTGACTCCGCGACGGCGCAGTGTGTGCCCGCCGCGAGTGCGCCGCTGCTGCAAACCATGGACAGCAACGACAGTGCTGCGATTGAAGCGCAGATGATTGCTGTGCAGCGCAGTTTGAATCCGGCGCAAGGCAAGTTGCTGGGTGCGCTGTATGTTACCGGCGACACGACCCAGCGAGATAATCCACAGCTGTTGCTCACCATCCATCATCTGGCTGTGGACGGCGTGTCCTGGCGAATTCTGCTGGAGGATTTTTTTCTCGCCTGCGAACAGATTGAGCAGGGTGGCAAGGCATCGCTGCCACGCAAGACCCACAACCTGCGTGACTGGCGCGAAGCGCTGGATCAGCGGTGGCTGCCACAGGCAGAGCTGGCGCTGCCTTACTGGCAGTCGGTTTGTGAAGTGATGCCGCCGTTGTTCAACGGATTAAAGTTCAACGGATTACAGTTCAACGGATCGCAGCCCGATCAGGCGAGCCACTTCGTCCGTGAAACCGATGCGCAGACCTTGCGCCGCTGGCAGCACAGTGCAGACCGTTACGCCTCCCTGAATCTGGAAGAATTTCTGCTGATCGCCCTGTCGCAAGCCCTGGCGGAATATTGTGATCGTCGGGTGTTGCGCATTCACCGTGAAAGCCATGGCCGCACCGCAAGTGACACGGCGCTGGATTTGAGCCGGACCGTGGGCTGGTTTACCAGCCTGTATCCGCAGCGACTGGACTGTGCTGATGATCTGGCGACCACTATCAAACAGCAGAAAGAGCAGTTGCGCGAACCGGCACAGGGCGGTCTGGGCTATGGGCTGCTGGTTCAGCAGGGCAAGCTGGCCGGCGGCGATCATCGCCTGGATGTGTTGTTCAATTATCTTGGCCAGTTTCGCCACGATGATTTGCCCGGTGTCTCGCTGATGGACGCGGGCCTGTGGCAGGAAGCGGATGCGCCGGCGGATGCGCCGCTGGTGATCAACGCGGATCAGCAGAACGGCAGATTGCGCATTCGTGTGGATGTGGATGGGGTGAGCCTGTCTGGCGAACAGGGTGCGGTGCTGGTGGATCAGTGGCTGCAGCAGTGTGAACGGTTGGCCCGGCATTGCGATTCCCGGGCGCCGGTACTGACGCCGGCCGATGTGCCTTTGGCATCACTGGATCAGGTCCAACTGGATTCCCTTGCGCATCGTCCGGAACAGATTCTGCCCCTGTCGCCCTTGCAGGCGGGATTGCTGTTCCATTCGCAGCTCAGTGATAGCAACAGCACCTATGTGAACCAATTGGTGTTGCCGCTCACTGGAGTGGAACCGGCGCGAATGCGTCAGGCGTGGCAGGCGTTGCTGGAGCGCCATGGTGTGCTGCGCACCAGTCTGTTGCCCGCGACCCTGTCTGATACTCGCCATCAGGCAGTCTGGTCTGCGCTGCAGGTAGGCTTGCCCTGGCTTGAGAAGGATCTCCGTGACGTCGGCGAATCGGCACTGGATGATTGGTGCCAGCATCGTCTGCAGACAGGTTTTGATCTGCAGGCGGCGCCTTTGTGGCGGGTCGACCTGTTACGCACCAGTGAGCAAACCTGGCAGTGCGTGCTCACGCTCCATCACATCCTCATGGATGGCTGGAGCACCGGGGTCTTGCTCAGCGAATTGATGGCGCTATACCACGGCAAGACACTGCCGGCGGCGCCAAAGGGTTATGCGGATTATCTGGGCTGGTTGCAGCAACAGGATCGCGGCGCGACCCGGGAATTCTGGCAGCAATACCTGTCGCCAGTGCAAATGCCAACCCGTCTTGTGGAGGCCGTCGGTACGCCGGATAAAGGCGCATTCCGTCGTCACCCGATCGAATTTGATGCCGCGGCCAGCGATGCTCTGCGCCAGGCGGCCCGTGACAAGGGGCTGACCATCAATACCCTGGTGCAAGCGGCCTGGGCGCGAGTACTGGGCCGGTTCACCGGCCAGCAACGGGTGGTGTTCGGCAACACCGTAGCCGGCCGCCCGGCGGAGCTGGCCGGTAGCGACAGTATGCTGGGCCTGTTCATCAACACCCTGCCCATGACGGTGCCCCTTAATGGTGAGCAATCCATCGCCCATTGGTTGAGACAGCTGCAGGCGGATAATGCGTCGCTGCGCGAACAGGGCCATGCGCCGCTGTTCGAGGTGCAGCAGGATGCCGGCTGGGGCGGAGAAGGGTTGTTCGATACCTTGCTGGTCTTTGAAAACTATCCGCTGGATGAATCCCTGCTGGGCAGTGAGCACAGTGAATTGCAGCTGGGCACGCCCACCAGTCACGAGTTCACCCATTACCCGCTCACCGTGGCGGTGCTGCCCGGTGACCATCTGCAAATGTTGTTTGCCCACGATAGCGCTGCCTTGCCGATGGCGTTGGTGGACCGCATGGCCAGTGCGTTCAAGCGTACCTTGCTGGCGTTGTCTCATGTGGATGATGTGCCACTGGCCGAGCTGGATGCGTTGGGTGACGACGAGCCCCGGTTGCAGCAATGGAGCCAGGGGGAAGGCGAGTGGCACGCGACCAGTTTTCTCTCGCTGTTTTCACAACAGGTAGCCGAGCAGGGCGAGGCTATTGCGCTGGTGCACGGTGACACCCGCGTATCGTTTGTCCAGCTGGAATCCCGCGCCAACCAATTGGCCCGTTTCCTGATCGAACAGGGTGTGCAACCGGACGATGTGGTCGGTGTGACCTTCGAGCGTGGTGTCACCATGATCGAAGCCTTCCTTGCCGTGATGAAAGCCGGCGGCGCTTTCCTGCCGCTGGATCCGGGTTATCCCTCCGAGCGCTTGCACTACATGCTGGAAGACAGCGGCGCGACGTTGCTGCTCACCTCTTCAGATTTGATGGAAACCTTGCCCCGTGTTGAAACCGTTAGCCCTATTGCTGTCGATACACTCTCACTGGACAGTTTTGCTTTCGGCATTCCCAACGAAGAACCGCACCCGGATCAGCTGGCCTATGTGATCTACACCTCCGGTTCCACCGGTAAACCCAAAGGCGTGTCGTTGACCCATGCCGGTCTCACCATGCATGTGCAAACCATCGGTAAACGCTATGGCATGACCCCGGATGATGTGGAGCTGCAGTTCGCCTCCATCAGTTTCGATGGCGCCGTAGAGCGCTGGACGGTGCCGCTGGCTTTTGGTTCGAGGGTGGTGATCCGTGACCAACAATTATGGAGCGCACAACAAACCTGCGATGCCCTGCAAAAAGAAGGGGTGACCATTGCCTGTATTCCGCCCAGCTACATGGGGCCACTGCTGGACTGGATTGAACAAACACAACCGCCCCTGAAAGTGCGTTCCTGGACTTTGGGCGGCGAGGCGTTTACCCGGGAAACCTTCGAGCGCATGCAGCAGGTGTTGAAGCCGCAGCGCATTCTCAACGGTTACGGCCCTACCGAAACCGTGGTCACGCCGATGCTGTGGGCGGCCTATGAAGGGGACTCCCTGACCAGTGCCTATGCGCCCATCGGTACCGCCGTGGGGCCGAGAAAATTGTATGTGCTGGATCAGGATCTTAATCGGGTGCCGGTTGGCGTCGCCGGGGAACTGTATATCGGCAACGAAGTGGGCCTGGCCCGTGGTTATCACCAGCGCCCGGACCTGACCGCCGAACGCTTTCTGCCGGATCCCTTTGGTGAGCCGGGGGGGCGCATGTATCGCACCGGGGACCTGGTGAAGTACCGCGATGACGGCGTAATGGAATACCTGGGCCGGGTGGATCAGCAGGTGAAGATCCGCGGCTTTCGTATTGAGCTGGGCGAAATTGAAAGTCGCCTGCTCGCCCATCCGCAGGTGCGTGAAGCGGTGGTGCTGGCCCAGCCGTCACCGGGTGGTGATCGGCTGGTGGGGTATCTGGTGCCGCGCGGGCCGCTCAGTACCGATGCGCTGATGGCTGAGTTGGCCACGGAATTTCCCGACTATATGGTTCCCGGTCAGTTGCTGGTCCTGGAAGCCATGCCACTGACGCCAGCGGGCAAGGTGAACCGCAAGGCATTGCCCTTGCCCCAATGGCAGGCGGGCAGTAGCGGTGAGGCGCCGCAAACCGATAACGAAATGATTCTGGCGGAGATCTGGCAATCCCTGCTGGGGATGGAAAGCGTCAGCCGCGATGACCACTTTTTCAATCTGGGGGGCCATTCGCTGTTAGCGGTGCAGATGGTTAACCGGCTGCGCCATCAGCATCAGCTGGATTTGCCGCTGAACCGGATTTTTGAGCAGCCATTGCTAAAGCAATGTGCCTTGCTGTGTCAGCCGGTGGATGCCATGCCGGCGATTCAGCCGGTGCCGCGCCACGGCGACTTGCCCTGTTCTGCCGCCCAGCGTCGGCTCTGGTTTGTGCAACAGCTGGAACCGGAAAACGGTGCCTACCATATGCCGCTGGCACTGGAGGTGCGCGGTGAGCTGCATCGCGATGCTCTGCAACAGGCGGTGAGTACTCTGGTGGCCAATCATGAAAGCCTGCGTACCCGTTTTATCGAGGTGGGCGGCGAGCCCCGTCAGCGGATTCTCGATGCTGGCACGGTGGCTATTGAGTGGCAGGACCTGAGCGAAGAAACCGGGGCGGACGCGGCAGCCCGCTCTCACCAACATGAGGCGCTCCAGCATGAGGCATTAACGCGGCCGTTCGATCTGGCGGCGGATGACTTGTTGCGGGTGCAGGTGCTGAAACTCTCGGCGCAGCGCTATCACCTGTTGCTGGTGCAGCACCACATCATTGGTGATGGTGTGTCCATGCAGCTGTTGCTGGCGGAGTTGAGTGAACTGTATCAACGGGCCCATCAGGGCGAGACGCTGGCGGCTAACCCCGCAGCGATTCAGTACGCGGACTATGCGGCCTGGCAACAGCAATGGCTGGACAGTGACGAGGCTCGCGCTCAAACCCAGTGGTGGGTCGAACAGCTCGGCGATGGTGGCGAGCCATTGGCCTTGCCCACGGACTTTCCACGTGGTGGTTTGCCGGGCAAGGAAAGTGGCGGCGCGCGCCTGCCCATGCCGATCCGTGATGCGCAACTGGTGCAGTTGAAGCAGCGAGCCAGCGAGCTGGGCTCCACCGTGTCCACGCTGCTGCTCAGTGTCTGGCAGACCCTGCTGCATCGCTACAGTGGCCAGCCACAGGTGCGGGTCGGCGTGCCGGTGGCCGGGCGTTTGCTGGCGGAGACGGAAACCCTGCAGGGCTGTTTCATCAATACGCTGGTGATCCCGGCGTCATACCATCAGCCGCAGACTTTTGCGCAACAGGTGGCGGCCACCCAGCAATTTATCGGTGCCGCCCAGGGCCGCCAGACATTGCCGTTCGAGATGCTGGTGGAGGCGCTGGGAGTGGACAGAAGCCTGGATCGCCATCCCTTGTTCCAGGTGGTGTTCAATCATCAGCGGCTCAGCCAGACCTTTGCGCCCCGGTGGCCGGAAGCGGTGATTACCCCATTTGATCCCGGTGCCGCCGGTGCCCAGTTCGAACTGGCGCTGGATATTCTGGAAGACGATGAACAGCTGCAGGGCTTTATCGGTTATGCCACTGCATTATTCAAACCGGAAACCATCGAACGGTTACGGGACCATTTCTTCATTCTGCTGGGCGCGTTGCTGGATGACCCGCAGCAACAGCTGTCTGATGCGAGCCTGCTGACAGCAAACGAAGTGGCCGCGGGCCAAGACTTCAACCGTACCGAAAAAGACTGGGGCGATTTTACCGCGGTGCCGAAGCGGTTGAGTAAACAAGCGGCTCGCACCCCGGATGCCATCGCTCTGAGCATGGGCGAACAGCAGCTCAGCTATGCGGAGCTGGAGCGCAAGGTCAACCAGCTGGCGAATCGTTTGCGCCGTGCCGGGGTAAAAGAGGACGTGCGCGTGGCCATCGGCTTGCCCCGTTCGCTGGAACTGGTCATCGGTATTCTTGCCATCACCCGCGCCGGCGGTGCGTATGTGCCGCTGGACCCGGGCTACCCGCAGGATCGACTCGCCTACATTCTGGAAGCGTCGTCGCCGGCGTTGTTGCTGACCCATAGCGAGCTGCTGGGAAGCTGGCCGCAAGGGGTACCCATGTGGTGCCTGGACGAACTGGATGTGAGTGATCAGCCGGTGACGCCGCCGGCAGTGCAGTGGCACCCGGATCAGGCGATCTATGTGATTTACACCTCCGGTTCCACCGGCAAACCCAAGGGCGTGCTCAATACCCAGGCGGCGCTGGAGAACCGGTTGTTGTGGATGCAGGACAAATACCCGCTGGCCCATGCGGACTGTGTGCTACAGAAAACGCCGTTCAGTTTTGATGTGTCAGTGTGGGAATTTTTCTGGCCATTGATGGTGGGCGCACGGTTGGCGGTGGCGCCGCCGCAAGCCCATGGTGATCCGCAATGGTTGCAACAGGTTATGGCCGACGAAGACGTCACCACGCTGCACTTTGTGCCGTCCATGTTGAAGGCGTTTGTGGATGCCACCGGCCTGCAGCATCTGCCGCAACTCAAGCGCCTGATCTGTAGCGGCGAAGCGCTGGATATGGAACTGCAGAAAGCCGTATTCGCCAGCCGCAACGATGTGGAACTGCACAACCTGTACGGCCCGACCGAAGCCGCCATTGATGTAAGTTTCTGGCAGTGCCGTTCCCTGGAGAGAGAAGAAAAGGAAAAGCCGGCCGATGGACACACCGTGCCCATCGGTGCGCCGATCAGCAATATTCAGCTGCATGTGCTGGATACGGATCTCAACCCGGTCCCCCGTGGTGTCCCCGGTGAGTTGTACCTGGCCGGCACAGGGTTGGCACGGGGCTATTTTGCCCGCCCGGATCTGACGGCAGATCGCTTCCTGCCCAATCCTTTCGGTGAGCCGGGCAGCCGCATGTACCGCACCGGCGATCAGGTGCGGCAACGGGACGACGGCATCATTGATTATCTGGGCCGCCTCGATCATCAGGTGAAGATCCGGGGCTTGCGTATCGAGCTGGGTGAAATCGAACAACAGCTAAAACAATTGCCTGAGGTGAATGATGCGGTTGTTGTTGCTCATCACAGTGACGCCGGTGACCAGTTGGTGGCTTATGTGAGCGCCGATAGCGATAACCGTGATAGTTGGCGACAGTCTCTCGCTGAGGCGTTGCCCGAGTACATGGTGCCCTCGCTGTTTATGGTGCTGGAGGCGCTGCCTCTATCACCCAACGGCAAGTTGGACCGCAAGGCCCTGCCTGAACCGCAATGGCAGGCCCGTGAATACCGTGCTCCACAAACCGACACCGAACAGCAATTGGCATCGCTATGGGAAGAGTTGTTGGGGCAATCGCCAGTGGGGCTGGATGACAATTTCTTTGCCCTCGGTGGGCACTCGCTGTTAGCCACACGGGTGGTTGCCACGCTACGTGATCGCTGGAGTGTGGATGTTCCTCTGCGCGCGTTATTTGAGGCGGACACCTTGCAGGCACTGGCCGCCCTGGTGGACGAACACAACGGCGACGCCAAACAGCAGGAGCAGGATGACCTGTCGGCCATGGCCGATCTGCTCGATGACCTGGAAGATTTATGATCCGGAGTGACCTATGAGCCTGGACAAGGCGGCACTGGCGCAGCGCTTTATGGCGCTGGATGAAACAAAGCAGGCGGTTTTTCTACAGAAGCTGGGGGAAAAGGGCATTCCCTTTGAACGCCTGCCGATTGTCGCCGGTGACCGCCCGAATCGTATCCCGCTGGCGCCAGCACAACAGCGTCTGTGGACCATTCATCAGCTGGAGCCGGATAACACCGCTTACCACCTGGTCGCCGCATTTGAACTGAACGGGATGCTGGATGTGTCGCGGTTGCTGCGGGCTCTGGATGCGGTGGTCCAGCGGCATGAAAGCCTGCGTACCCGTTTTGTGGAAGAGGGCGGTGAAGGGCTGCAACAGATTGGCAATGATTCCCTGATCGTTGAACAGCGCGATGCTCGCACGCTGGATGACAACGCCCGGCAAACCCTGGCGGACGAACATGCTCACCGGTTCTTTGTGCTGGGCAGTGATTCACCATTGCGTGTGCAGCTGCTGCAACTGTCGGATCAAGGCTGGCGCTTGCAGCTGGTCATGCACCATCTGGTGTCCGATGGCTGGTCCATGGACGTGTTCTTTGCAGATCTGGCGCAGGCGTATCTCAACGATGCATCGTTGCCAGAGCTTGCCATTCAGTATGCGGATTACGCGCTTTGGCAAAAGGCCTGGCTGGATGCCGGTGAACGTGACAGACAACTGGCGTACTGGCGCCAACAACTGGGGCATGATCAACAGGAAAGGGCGCAACCTCCGTTGCTGATTGCCCACGACCGTGCCCCGGCGCAGACCGCCTTGCGTACGGCGGCCAGTGTGCAGTGGACGGTTCCTTCCCACTTGCAGGGGCCACTGCAGGCGCTGGCGCGGAAAAACGACACCACCCTGTTCACGGTGGTGCTGGCGGCCTGGCAGTGGGCGCTGGCGTCGGTGAGTGGCCGCCGTGATATTCCGGTGGGCGTTCCGGTGGCTAACCGCGAGCGCGCCGAAGTAGAAGCGCTGGTGGGTTTTTTCGTGAATACCCTGGTGGTGCGCGGTCAGCCGCAGGCGGCGCTCACGGTAAACCAGTGGGTGGCGCAGCTACACCAGACCATGCTGGACGCCCAGGCTCACCAGGCGCTGCCGTTTGATCAGCTGGTGGCATCCCTGTCGCCTCGCCGGGAGCCGGGTGAAACACCCCTTTTTCAGGTGTTGTTCAACTATCAGCGTCGCGATACGGCAGCAAGAAATCTGAGCGTCGGCGTCACCATTGCACCGCTTGCTCAGGGTGTGCCGCATGCGTTGTTTGATCTGGCACTGGATGTCCATGAAGGGGATGGCGGTGCGTTGTTGCTGACGCTGACCTATGCGGCAGACCGTTTTCATTCCGACACCGCCGAGCGACTGAAGCAGGCCATGAGCCAGGTGCTGGCGGCATTCGGCGAGGGTCAGCGAACGCTGGGTGCCATCGCTGTGTCAGAGGCTGATTTACCGCAGTTGCAGCATTGGGGGCAGGGAAAGGGCGAGTGGCATCAGAGCAGTTTTGTGTCCCTGTTTTCGCAGCAGGCCGCGAAGCAGGGTGATGCCATTGCGCTGGTGCACGGGGATACCCGTGTGTCGTTTGCCGAATTGGAAGCACGTTCCAATCAATTGGCCCGTTACCTGATCGCCCAGGGAGTGAAACCGGATGACGTGGTCGGTGTGTCTTTTGAGCGCGGCGTCACCATGGTGGAAGCTTTTATCGCCGTGATGAAAGCCGGCGGTGCTTTTTTGCCGCTGGACCCGGGTTATCCCTCCGACCGCTTGCACTACATGCTGGAAGACAGCGGCGCGACATTGCTGCTCACCTCTTCAGATTTGATTGAAACCTTGCCCCGTGTTGAAACCGTTAGCCCTATTGCTGTCGATACACTCTCACTGGACAGTTTTGCTTTCGGCATTCCCAACGAAGAACCGCACCCGGATCAGCTGGCCTATGTGATCTACACCTCCGGTTCCACCGGTAAACCCAAAGGCGTGTCGTTGACCCATGCCGGTCTCACCATGCATGTGCAAACCATCGGTAAACGCTATGGCATGACCCCGGATGATGTGGAGCTGCAGTTCGCCTCCATCAGTTTCGATGGCGCCGTAGAGCGCTGGACGGTGCCGCTGGCTTTTGGTTCGAGGGTGGTGATCCGTGACCAACAATTATGGAGCGCACAACAAACCTGCGATGCCCTGCAAAAAGAAGGGGTGACCATTGCCTGTATTCCGCCCAGCTACATGGGGCCACTGCTGGACTGGATTGAACAAACACAACCGCCCCTGAAAGTGCGTTCCTGGACTTTGGGCGGCGAGGCGTTTACCCGGGAAACCTTCGAGCGCATGCAGCAGGTGTTGAAGCCGCAGCGCATTCTCAACGGTTACGGCCCTACCGAAACCGTGGTCACGCCGATGCTGTGGGCGGCCTATGAAGGGGACTCCCTGACCAGTGCCTATGCGCCCATCGGTACCGCCGTGGGGCCGAGAAAATTGTATGTGCTGGATCAGGATCTTAATCGGGTGCCGGTTGGCGTCGCCGGGGAACTGTATATCGGCAACGAAGTGGGCCTGGCCCGTGGTTATCACCAGCGCCCGGACCTGACCGCCGAACGCTTTCTGCCGGATCCCTTTGGTGAGCCGGGGGGGCGCATGTATCGCACCGGGGACCTGGTGAAGTACCGCGATGACGGCGTNATGGAATACCTGGGCCGGGTGGATCAGCAGGTGAAGATCCGCGGCTTTCGTATTGAGCTGGGCGAAATTGAAAGTCGCCTGCTCGCCCATCCGCAGGTGCGTGAAGCGGTGGTGCTGGCCCAGCCGTCACCGGGTGGTGATCGGCTGGTGGGGTATCTGGTGCCGCGCGGGCCGCTCAGTACCGATGCGCTGATGGCTGAGTTGGCCACGGAATTTCCCGACTATATGGTTCCCGGTCAGTTGCTGGTCCTGGAAGCCATGCCACTGACGCCAGCGGGCAAGGTGAACCGCAAGGCATTGCCCTTGCCCCAATGGCAGGCGGGCAGTAGCGGTGAGGCGCCGCAAACCGATAACGAAATGATTCTGGCGGAGATCTGGCAATCCCTGCTGGGGATGGAAAGCGTCAGCCGCGATGACCACTTTTTCAATCTGGGGGGCCATTCGCTGTTAGCGGTGCAGATGGTTAACCGGCTGCGCCATCAGCATCAGCTGGATTTGCCGCTGAACCGGATTTTTGAGCAGCCATTGCTAAAGCAATGTGCCTTGCTGTGTCAGCCGGTGGATGCCATGCCGGCGATTCAGCCGGTGCCGCGCCACGGCGACTTGCCCTGTTCTGCCGCCCAGCGTCGGCTCTGGTTTGTGCAACAGCTGGAACCGGAAAACGGTGCCTACCATATGCCGCTGGCACTGGAGGTGCGCGGTGAGCTGCATCGCGATGCTCTGCAACAGGCGGTGAGTACTCTGGTGGCCAATCATGAAAGCCTGCGTACCCGTTTTATCGAGGTGGGCGGCGAGCCCCGTCAGCGGATTCTCGATGCTGGCACGGTGGCTATTGAGTGGCAGGACCTGAGCGAAGAAACCGGGGCGGACGCGGCAGCCCGCTCTCACCAACATGAGGCGCTCCAGCATGAGGCATTAACGCGGCCGTTCGATCTGGCGGCGGATGACTTGTTGCGGGTGCAGGTGCTGAAACTCTCGGCGCAGCGCTATCACCTGTTGCTGGTGCAGCACCACATCATTGGTGATGGTGTGTCCATGCAGCTGTTGCTGGCGGAGTTGAGTGAACTGTATCAACGGGCCCATCAGGGCGAGACGCTGGCGGCTAACCCCGCAGCGATTCAGTACGCGGACTATGCGGCCTGGCAACAGCAATGGCTGGACAGTGACGAGGCTCGCGCTCAAACCCAGTGGTGGGTCGAACAGCTCGGCGATGGTGGCGAGCCATTGGCCTTGCCCACGGACTTTCCACGTGGTGGTTTGCCGGGCAAGGAAAGTGGCGGCGCGCGCCTGCCCATGCCGATCCGTGATGCGCAACTGGTGCAGTTGAAGCAGCGAGCCAGCGAGCTGGGCTCCACCGTGTCCACGCTGCTGCTCAGTGTCTGGCAGACCCTGCTGCATCGCTACAGTGGCCAGCCACAGGTGCGGGTCGGCGTGCCGGTGGCCGGGCGTTTGCTGGCGGAGACGGAAACCCTGCAGGGCTGTTTCATCAATACGCTGGTGATCCCGGCGTCATACCATCAGCCGCAGACTTTTGCGCAACAGGTGGCGGCCACCCAGCAATTTATCGGTGCCGCCCAGGGCCGCCAGACATTGCCGTTCGAGATGCTGGTGGAGGCGCTGGGAGTGGACAGAAGCCTGGATCGCCATCCCTTGTTCCAGGTGGTGTTCAATCATCAGCGGCTCAGCCAGACCTTTGCGCCCCGGTGGCCGGAAGCGGTGATTACCCCATTTGATCCCGGTGCCGCCGGTGCCCAGTTCGAACTGGCGCTGGATATTCTGGAAGACGATGAACAGCTGCAGGGCTTTATCGGTTATGCCACTGCATTATTCAAACCGGAAACCATCGAACGGTTACGGGACCATTTCTTCATTCTGCTGGGCGCGTTGCTGGATGACCCGCAGCAACAGCTGTCTGATGCGAGCCTGCTGACAGCAAACGAAGTGGCCGCGGGCCAAGACTTCAACCGTACCGAAAAAGACTGGGGCGATTTTACCGCGGTGCCGAAGCGGTTGAGTAAACAAGCGGCTCGCACCCCGGATGCCATCGCTCTGAGCATGGGCGAACAGCAGCTCAGCTATGCGGAGCTGGAGCGCAAGGTCAACCAGCTGGCGAATCGTTTGCGCCGTGCCGGGGTAAAAGAGGACGTGCGCGTGGCCATCGGCTTGCCCCGTTCGCTGGAACTGGTCATCGGTATTCTTGCCATCACCCGCGCCGGCGGTGCGTATGTGCCGCTGGACCCGGGCTACCCGCAGGATCGACTCGCCTACATTCTGGAAGCGTCGTCGCCGGCGTTGTTGCTGACCCATAGCGAGCTGCTGGGAAGCTGGCCGCAAGGGGTACCCATGTGGTGCCTGGACGAACTGGATGTGAGTGATCAGCCGGTGACGCCGCCGGCAGTGCAGTGGCACCCGGATCAGGCGATCTATGTGATTTACACCTCCGGTTCCACCGGCAAACCCAAGGGCGTGCTCAATACCCAGGCGGCGCTGGAGAACCGGTTGTTGTGGATGCAGGACAAATACCCGCTGGCCCATGCGGACTGTGTGCTACAGAAAACGCCGTTCAGTTTTGATGTGTCAGTGTGGGAATTTTTCTGGCCATTGATGGTGGGCGCACGGTTGGCGGTGGCGCCGCCGCAAGCCCATGGTGATCCGCAATGGTTGCAACAGGTTATGGCCGACGAAGACGTCACCACGCTGCACTTTGTGCCGTCCATGTTGAAGGCGTTTGTGGATGCCACCGGCCTGCAGCATCTGCCGCAACTCAAGCGCCTGATCTGTAGCGGCGAAGCGCTGGATATGGAACTGCAGAAAGCCGTATTCGCCAGCCGCAACGATGTGGAACTGCACAACCTGTACGGCCCGACCGAAGCCGCCATTGATGTAAGTTTCTGGCAGTGCCGTTCCCTGGAGAGAGAAGAAAAGGAAAAGCCGGCCGATGGACACACCGTGCCCATCGGTGCGCCGATCAGCAATATTCAGCTGCATGTGCTGGATACGGATCTCAACCCGGTCCCCCGTGGTGTCCCCGGTGAGTTGTACCTGGCCGGCACAGGGTTGGCACGGGGCTATTTTGCCCGCCCGGATCTGACGGCAGATCGCTTCCTGCCCAATCCTTTCGGTGAGCCGGGCAGCCGCATGTACCGCACCGGCGATCAGGTGCGGCAACGGGACGACGGCATCATTGATTATCTGGGCCGCCTCGATCATCAGGTGAAGATCCGGGGCTTGCGTATCGAGCTGGGTGAAATCGAACAACAGCTAAAACAATTGCCTGAGGTGAATGATGCGGTTGTTGTTGCTCATCACAGTGACGCCGGTGACCAGTTGGTGGCTTATGTGAGCGCCGATAGCGATAACCGTGATAGTTGGCGACAGTCTCTCGCTGAGGCGTTGCCCGAGTACATGGTGCCCTCGCTGTTTATGGTGCTGGAGGCGCTGCCTCTATCACCCAACGGCAAGTTGGACCGCAAGGCCCTGCCTGAACCGCAATGGCAGGCCCGTGAATACCGTGCTCCACAAACCGACACCGAACAGCAATTGGCATCGCTATGGGAAGAGTTGTTGGGGCAATCGCCAGTGGGGCTGGATGACAATTTCTTTGCCCTCGGTGGGCACTCGCTGTTAGCCACACGGGTGGTTGCCACGCTACGTGATCGCTGGAGTGTGGATGTTCCTCTGCGCGCGTTATTTGAGGCGGACACCTTGCAGGCACTGGCCGCCCTGGTGGACGAACACAACGGCGACGCCAAACAGCAGGAGCAGGATGACCTGTCGGCCATGGCCGATCTGCTCGATGACCTGGAAGATTTATGATCCGGAGTGACCTATGAGCCTGGACAAGGCGGCACTGGCGCAGCGCTTTATGGCGCTGGATGAAACAAAGCAGGCGGTTTTTCTACAGAAGCTGGGGGAAAAGGGCATTCCCTTTGAACGCCTGCCGATTGTCGCCGGTGACCGCCCGAATCGTATCCCGCTGGCGCCAGCACAACAGCGTCTGTGGACCATTCATCAGCTGGAGCCGGATAACACCGCTTACCACCTGGTCGCCGCATTTGAACTGAACGGGATGCTGGATGTGTCGCGGTTGCTGCGGGCTCTGGATGCGGTGGTCCAGCGGCATGAAAGCCTGCGTACCCGTTTTGTGGAAGAGGGCGGTGAAGGGCTGCAACAGATTGGCAATGATTCCCTGATCGTTGAACAGCGCGATGCTCGCACGCTGGATGACAACGCCCGGCAAACCCTGGCGGACGAACATGCTCACCGGTTCTTTGTGCTGGGCAGTGATTCACCATTGCGTGTGCAGCTGCTGCAACTGTCGGATCAAGGCTGGCGCTTGCAGCTGGTCATGCACCATCTGGTGTCCGATGGCTGGTCCATGGACGTGTTCTTTGCAGATCTGGCGCAGGCGTATCTCAACGATGCATCGTTGCCAGAGCTTGCCATTCAGTATGCGGATTACGCGCTTTGGCAAAAGGCCTGGCTGGATGCCGGTGAACGTGACAGACAACTGGCGTACTGGCGCCAACAACTGGGGCATGATCAACAGGAAAGGGCGCAACCTCCGTTGCTGATTGCCCACGACCGTGCCCCGGCGCAGACCGCCTTGCGTACGGCGGCCAGTGTGCAGTGGACGGTTCCTTCCCACTTGCAGGGGCCACTGCAGGCGCTGGCGCGGAAAAACGACACCACCCTGTTCACGGTGGTGCTGGCGGCCTGGCAGTGGGCGCTGGCGTCGGTGAGTGGCCGCCGTGATATTCCGGTGGGCGTTCCGGTGGCTAACCGCGAGCGCGCCGAAGTAGAAGCGCTGGTGGGTTTTTTCGTGAATACCCTGGTGGTGCGCGGTCAGCCGCAGGCGGCGCTCACGGTAAACCAGTGGGTGGCGCAGCTACACCAGACCATGCTGGACGCCCAGGCTCACCAGGCGCTGCCGTTTGATCAGCTGGTGGCATCCCTGTCGCCTCGCCGGGAGCCGGGTGAAACACCCCTTTTTCAGGTGTTGTTCAACTATCAGCGTCGCGATACGGCAGCAAGAAATCTGAGCGTCGGCGTCACCATTGCACCGCTTGCTCAGGGTGTGCCGCATGCGTTGTTTGATCTGGCACTGGATGTCCATGAAGGGGATGGCGGTGCGTTGTTGCTGACGCTGACCTATGCGGCAGACCGTTTTCATTCCGACACCGCCGAGCGACTGAAGCAGGCCATGAGCCAGGTGCTGGCGGCATTCGGCGAGGGTCAGCGAACGCTGGGTGCCATCGCTGTGTCAGAGGCTGATTTACCGCAGTTGCAGCATTGGGGGCAGGGAAAGGGCGAGTGGCATCAGAGCAGTTTTGTGTCCCTGTTTTCGCAGCAGGCCGCGAAGCAGGGTGATGCCATTGCGCTGGTGCACGGGGATACCCGTGTGTCGTTTGCCGAATTGGAAGCACGTTCCAATCAATTGGCCCGTTACCTGATCGCCCAGGGAGTGAAACCGGATGACGTGGTCGGTGTGTCTTTTGAGCGCGGCGTCACCATGGTGGAAGCTTTTATCGCCGTGATGAAAGCCGGCGGTGCTTTTTTGCCGCTGGACCCGGGTTATCCCTCCGACCGCTTGCACTACATGCTGGAAGACAGCGGCGCGACATTGCTGCTCACCTCTTCAGATTTGATTGAAACCTTGCCCCGTGTTGAAACCGTTAGCCCTATTGCTGTCGATACACTCTCACTGGACAGTTTTGCTTTCGGCATTCCCAACGAAGAACCGCACCCGGACCAGCTCGCCTATGTGATCTACACCTCCGGTTCCACCGGCAAACCCAAGGGCGTGTCGCTGACCCATGCCGGTCTCTCCATGCATGTGCAGACCATTGGTGAACGCTATGGCATGACCCCGGACGATGTGGAACTGCAGTTTGCCTCCATCAGTTTCGATGGGGCGGTGGAGCGCTGGACGGTGCCGCTGGCCTTTGGTTCGCGAGTGGTGATTCGCGATCAGCAGCTGTGGAGCGCGGAACTATGCTGTGAGGTGCTGAAAAACGAAGGCGTCACCGTGGCCTGTTTCCCGCCCAGCTATATGGGCCCGCTGCTGGACTGGATCGAACAGGAAAAACCCGCGTTGAAAGTGCGTTCCTGGACCCTGGGGGGCGAAGCCTTTACCCGGGAAACCTTCGAGCGCATGCAGCAGGTGTTGAAACCGAAGCGCATCCTTAACGGTTACGGCCCCACGGAAACCGTGGTCACGCCGATGCTGTGGGCCGCCTACGAAGGCGATTCCCTGACCAGCGCCTATGCGCCCATCGGCACCGCCGTGGG
>JGI24523J20078_1000151_pt1 | contig 17473 bp, 15 predicted proteins | sample LinPmetageLP48_FD_20078 | JGI IMG/M metagenome (IMG submission 20078) | reverse complement strand
AATCAAGAAGTTCCAGTACAACAGTTTGCTAACGGCGGTCCGGTACAATACTTTAATCAAGGTCAGGGTGTAACCCAAATACCTAATATGTTTAACCCCGCAAACCTACAGCTACTCCAACCAGCAACACAAGAATCTTTAATGGCCGGCAGAGACATGCGTTTACCTATGTATCGAGATGCTTTAGGTTTAGCCGGTCAAAAAGACATGACTAAATCTCAGATTATGTTTGATATTGCACAAGCCGGTCTAAACTTTGCCGGGGGTGTCGATCCACGCACCGGGCAATCTATGACTAAAAGGTCGATGGGTTCGCAGTTAGCCGCAGCAGCTTCTGGTTTGCCACAGCAAATCGGAGAACGGGTCGCGGCAGGAAGACAATTAGAACAACAAGCTAATATTGCTGCACTACAAGCAGCCGAAGCAGAACAAAAAAACATTCGGGCAGATTATGCAGCACAGCTTGGCAACCAAATAGGTGGAATAAGAGACATAACTGTAACCGACAAAACAACTAAAAGTTCTGAAAATATAGCCTACATGAATCTTGTGAGTCGTGAAAAAATAGCCTTTGCAGACAACGATGCCGCTTTAGAAAGACTAGGCATAAACATTTTAAGTAATGAAACAATAGCCGAAATAGGACAGACCGGAGCGAATTTTAGAACCAGTGCTAATATTAAAAGCAATGAAAAAATTGCGGAAGATGAAAACCTGAATGCAGTAAACATAAATGCAAGCAGTATTGAAGGAAGACAAATACTGCAAGATTCAATAAATGAAAATCAACTAGCCCGTGAAGCTTTAAGGGGTGACAACACTATCGAAGCAATTAACGCAAGGGGTCAAATAGACCTCAAGCTAAGTCAAGAAAATCACTTAAATCGAATGGATCAAATTAAAGCGCAATTAACCGGTGAAGAAAGTTTAGCAGAAATTAAAGGCAAAATTACAGGGGCCTTAAATCAAAACTTGTATGATCACCAAACTAGCCTTGCCAACGAAAAAAATGAGTTAGCTAGGTTTCTTAACGCAGAACAAATGGAGCAAGCAAACGCGGTATTAGATTTGCAGGCGAAAAAATTTGAATTTATGCAACAAGGTCAACTAAGCACCAATTTGTCTTGGTTAGAAAGCACGGGTAATTTCCTTGCACCGGGTCAACCATTTAGTAGTGACGCTCGAAAACAAGCTGAAGCAATAGCTGCTATTGATCTGGAGCAAAATCAACTTCTGTTGGGTATGAATCAGTACGGAGCTAACGTTACTGGCCCGCTTCAAAATTTGTTAGCAATAAACCAGCAAAGGCTAAATCAACAGAAAATAAATATAATGCGCTCCGATCAACTGTATGGAATGTTTCTTGAACAATCGCTGCCAGAAAAACCGGCAGAATTTAATAGTAACCAAATGAATGCCTTGCTCTCTGACGCTGACGCAATAAGATCGTATGCCACAGGTGGCGCTATGCCTAAATTTGAGTTAGCTATTTCTCAAAAATTTAAGGACTCTTACGATCCGGAAACAGGTATGAAAATAACCGCAGAAATGCCGGCAGGGTTAAAAAGTGCTATTGCAATTAGAGCAGCACAAGGCTTGGCTGTGCCACTAGGGCAATACTTAACCGGTCCTCAGATTCAAAACATTCGGGCAGGAACTTTTGCTAATGGCGGCCCCGTACAAAGTTTTGCTAATGGGCAAGGCGTTAACGCTATAGACCCACAAAGAGGTATGTACGAGCCTATAACTGGGGGGTATTTACCACGGAACCCGGGACAAGAAGAAGCCATCACGTTCGACGAACCCATTATATCGGGTTTAAAGGGAATAGATATTACCAAAGGAACGGGTTCTGATGCTTTTATTAAAAAAGCCATAAATAAAATTGTTACAACAATACCTCTTGTGGAAGGTCCTGTGTTTCCGGAAGCAGAAGAAGCCATCAGAACTTTAGACAGTTTTACTCAAATTGCACTTACTCGATCATTAGGGTCAATAGCGGGTAAAGAAAACAAGCAACTACAGGAACGTTTAGCTAAACTGCAAGTGCCGGCGGCTGAGTTCTTTTACAACGACAGCGAAGCATTAGCACAATTTAAAGCGTCAAGTCGCGTTATGGATTTTGCTATTCGTGAGCAACAGGCCGCAATGCAAGGTCCTGGATTAACACGTACTGAAAGAAACAAAGCTAAAAAAGATTTGGCTTCGTTAAAGAGTATACGAAGCGAATACGATAACTTAGCTTCGGCTTATTCAAGAAAACTAGAGGGAGACACAAAAGTGGTCTCTAAACAATTAGACCAGTTTTTTAATTAAATGGTTAGAAAAGTAGACAATTTTAATTTACGCGGAGCGTTTAACTACCTTGTAGAAGATCAAGACGAAGGTGGTTTGGGTTTAACTCGCCCGCAAGCTGAGAGCCAAATAGCCCAGCGTTTAGCAAAAGAAACTGATTTTGATTACACCGCGGCTACCGAAGCAGGATTCAATAACGAACAAATTATATCGAAACTAACCGGCATTGAAGATCGTGGCGCTTTGTCTGTACTTGGAGAGGCCACGGCTCGCGGAGCAATAGGTGCTATACCAGCAGCACTTGCACTTACTCCCGGAACTGCACTTGGGGCTAAAATAGGTACTGCTATTAACCCTGGACTTGGTACTCTTATTGGTGGTGGGATTGGTTTTATAACAGCACCTTTAGTTGCTTCGATTGTCGATCAGCAAGTGGGGCTTACTAAATCTGCTAGTGATTTTTTACTGGGCGAAGAAGAACCGGTATTGCCGTCAGATCAACCGTTTAGAGAAGCTGGAAAAGTAACGGGTGGTGTTCTTAGTTTCAGTGCAGCTTTGCGCCGTGGCTTGGCTAAATCTGCATTAGGCGACGTACCTACGGGGCAAGCAGGAGCCACTTTAGTTGACACGGGTGCAGACTTTGGAGCTAAAAAAATATTAGCCAACTTACGTAAATACGATCCTGATGCAAAAACTCCGTTAAGTTTACGGGCATTACAGGGCGCAGAAAACATGGCTTCTCGCATGGCAACCAGAGCACGGGCCCCGGGTCAAGATTACTATTTAAGACAAGAGATACCGATTGCAACTGCGTTTGGTTTGGGTGCTGGCATAGCCGAGCAGGTAGACCCCGGAGACGCAATGACGTCATTTTTAATGTCTTTGGGTGCCGGTTTAGTCGCGCCTGTATCGCCTTTAAGTAGAATTGTTTCCGGTGCCGCAGCAAAATCAACACAAGCTGGACAAGCGTTAAGACACCCGAGCGAAACGTTTCAGAATATATTAAGCAATTTAAAAAACAAAACAGAAAGTAAAGCAAGAAATGATTTAATAAAACTTTATGAGGGTATAGCAAAAAATGCCGAAACACCCGGTAGGGCTAAAGCGGCGGCCGAGGGTGTCGATTATAACCCAAGAATACACAGTCCTGACGTTGATTTTACAAGATTAAACCCAGGAGGCGCGGCAGAAATTACTAGGGCCTCAGAAAAAGTAATAGCAGAGTTAGTTCCTGGAATAGAAAAATATCTTGTACCCGGAAATATACCCGTTGATCCTAAAACTCCTGGGATTGAAGCTTATTATGGTGTGCTTCGTCTACAAGCAGATGCAATAGATAAAAATCCTAACTTAAAAAAACAAGTGAGTGAGGCAACACAAAAAGCGTTTTTTTTAGCCGCTAAAACTTTAGAAGATGCTATAAAAGTTGGAGAGCCTGACTTGATAGCTGTTCACACAAAATTATTTCAAGAAAGGCAAGAAAATTTTATTGGCGAATTGGTGCATAACAGGTTAAGCACGGTCACAGAAACATTAGATAAAATGAAAGCTAAAGGCATACTTAAAGATGGTCAAGCCGGTGAAATAATTGTTAGAGAAATTAATAAATTAGAAAGTTATGCAAGAGACCAGGAAAAACGTTTATACAGTCCAGACTTAATAGATTACTCTGCGGCGGTAAAACCGACATCTATTATAAAGGGTCTCAACGAAGATGAAGCTTCTGCTAGTCTACAGGGGCGTTTTAGAGCCAGTGACATAAAAAGTGCAGATGGCAAAAAAGCCCTTGCGTTGATTGAGGAAATTAAGGGTAGACTTCCTAAAGCAGACCCCACGCTTCAAAGGCCACCTAAAGCGGAAAGCCGAGATAAATTTCGATTTGACCTTCCAACAGAGGACTTAACGCTACGTCGAAACGAACCCGATATAATAAAATTCTTATTAAATCAAAATCGTGATAGTGGTGGAACACTATCTGAAGAACAATTGGTAAAAATGAACGATAATGAATTTTTCATATTGTTATCTAAATTACAAAATGGCTCTGCCGTAACAAAAAGAAAAAGCACAGCTATTCCCGCTGTTTTAAAACCGGGTAAAGAACCCTTTGTTCTTAAAATAAAAAGTCTTGTTAAAAACATTGATCCTGATTTTAGTGAAATGAGCGAACTTGTTGCTGCTATGGGGGATGACGCAAAAGTTTCTCGTCGAGGTAGAGGTTCGTACGGTCAAAGAATCGGTAAAGAGATGTTGCCGTCAGCTAGAATGAAAAAGGGTGGTGAAACAAGTTTAGACGGTCTTATTGAGCGAGCTATAGAAGCGGGTTATTTTCCTGGAGAAACTACAGCAACGCTTGGAGCTAATCGTTTTTTAGAAGCTATAGAAAATAACATAACACTTCCGGACGACGTAGGTAAATTAACAGAATATCAACAAAAAGTAGCTACGGCCGATAGATTTGAACAAGCTTTAGATCAAGCGGGTATAGCAACAAAAGAAATTCGTGGTATGTCTGAGGGGGATTTAGCTAACTTAGTTGATGATATAGAAAGCAATATGTTACCGCCAAAAGAAATGAGAGAACAAATCAGTGGATTTCCTAAAGATATGCCGATTGCAGAACGTAGGCGTTTGGTGCTAGAGCAAGAGAAAACTGCTTCCCGGTTATCTGCTAACCAAATAACATATGACCCCGATACGCCATTACAGGTTATGACGGTTGGTGATGCAATTAGGATTCGTTCTTTAATAGGAGATGCGCTTAGAGACACCGTTACAAACCCAAGCGAACGAAGGTATCTTACCCGTATATCGAAAAATGCACTTAAAGATTTATTAGAAAATACGGATTTAGATAAAGTACGGGAAGCTTTAATTTTGGCAAACACTTATACAAAAGCAAAAAACGACGTTTTTTCTCGCACAAAAGGCGGTGAAATGGCTAATAAGTTAAAGTATTCAGACGACAATGTTTTTGCAGAAAACCTTCTTGCTGCAGGCAGGCCAAACGAATTAGGCAATAGGGTTACCGGATTACAAAAGTTTGGGCAATTTTTTGAAGATCAAGCTACAGAATTGGTAAAAGTAGGCGATCCCGAACTTACAGCACTTGTAGAAGACATAATACCGATTTCTCGAAATTCTGCTTTAACTATAGAAAACAGTATAGTTAAAGTTATTAGAGGTATGCTACTTAACGGCGTTGTTGAACCTAAACCACAAAGCACACTTATTCCAAGCGATATAAAAAAAGCATTACCCGGAGAATTTGAGGCAGATCAACTTGTAGTAAATGAAGCAAAACTTAAAACTTTTATGAATAAATACAAAGCGGTTGCCGATCAAAATCCTAGCATAAGGGAATTGTTTGAAGACATGAGCGATCCAGTTAAAGCGCAACAGGTTCTTCAAGGCCTTAAAAGAGGTGAAGGTATACCGGAAGAGGGAATACCTAGAATGCAAGAAAGGATAGCTGAGAAAAATGCTTTGAGCGATATTCTTGGCGTAGACAGTCCTGTTTTCAGACTTACTCAAATTTTAGAAAGCAAAGAGCCACAAACTAAATTAGACAACCTTATAAAACAGGTAAATTTAATAAGGACTTCAAACATACCAGTAACGTATAAAGGCAAAAAGGTTCTAGCGAAAGATGTGTTTGAACCTGCCGTTGATGGTTTAATGAGTTCTTTAATTCAGGTTGCTCGAGAAGCAAGTTACATAAAAGGTAAAGATATTTTTGATCCAGAGGACCTCACACCAATAGGTAAATATGACGCAAAGATATTCCGTCAAACATTTTTTGAAACAGGGGAAGTTTTTCCTCAAATGAAAGAGTTACCTTCCGTTGCAGATACTTTGTTAAAACAAGGAATTATTAGTAAAGCTAAATACGATCAAATGGACAACGTTACGTTAGCTATGGAACGTATGCAAAATCAACAGAATTTTATGGAACTTTTGCCGGAAATGTCAAGGAAATCAAAAAACATTTTTTCAAGATTTGTTGCAAGAACTATCGGTGCAAGAGCAGGTTCAGCACTGGGTACTAACACTATACAGGTTCCAGGCTTTACTGCTGGACTCGCTGAAGAAATACTTATGAACTCGCCTAGTGCGGCTTTGACTACTTTTATGAGCGAGTTGTTTGAACCAGGTGGTTACGCAAGATTTGTTGAAATGCTTGAATCAACTGCAAAACAACAATCGAAACAACAAAGTGGTCAAGCGTTTAAAACTCCATTGTTAGTGCCACCACTAAAAGATTCGCCACTAGCCGCCGCCGCTCCGGTAGAAGCAATTACTCGAGATAGGGAAGAGCAAAGAGCGATTACGCCTCCACCACCAATGCAACCTATATCGCAAGCATCGCCTTCCGTAAATCCAATGCAGACCGCTAATCAGAGAGCACGCTACGCGGCTATGTTCCCGCTCGATCCGGCTTCCTCACTTATTAGAGAAAGACAAGCACAGGGCATAGGTAGTTTACCAAGACCTTAAATTAACCAATCTCGACCTTCTTCACCTAAAACTTCTTGAGCTATACTAATTTTACTTTTTAAAGCTTGAAGTATTTTTTCATCTACCGTGTTAGGGCTAATTAAATCTACATACAGAACGTGCCTGTCTTGACCGATACGGTGGGCCCTGTCTTCAGATTGAATGCGCGTTTCTAAATCGTAGCTGTTGTTCCAATAGATGACGTTAGTAGCGGCAGTTAAAGTCAAACCATACCCGCCTGTCTTGGGATTACCTACAAAAAATCGTAAGGGGTGTTCTTTCTTTTGAAAATCTTTTACTATTTTCTGGCGTTTGTCTTGCGGCGTAGCCCCATAAAATGCTTCGGCACTGTCTTCACCGTAACGCTCGCGTAACTTGGTTACAATACGCTCTAAGTCATACACCCAGGTAGCCCAGATAATTACTTTCCCGGACATCTCATCAATAGTGTTAAACAATTCGTCTAAACGTTTGTTGGGTATCTCTTGTATGGTGCCATCGTCCATTTTTAAATGACCGCAACAAATTTCTTGTAAACGCATTATTTGGGTTAAGACACTGGCTGTAGTGGATAGCTCGCCCTTTTCTAAACGGGCTAAGGCTAGTTTTTTCATCTGCACGTAAGCCGTTAACTGTTCTTTAGTTAACGGTACGCGCCTACTGGTGTAGATTTTGTCGGGTAAGTCCAAGCAGTCTTCTTTGAGAACTCTTGCGCTGAACTTCTCAAGCTTATCATGTAATTCATCTAAACGTTGGTATCCCGTAATTTCTTGAAAGCTTTTTACTCCCATCATCCGTCGTCGAACAATAGCGTATCGTGCTTGATAAGCAAAAAAACTTTTAAAATTCAATAGCTTTGGGCTAAGAAAATTACATTGACTAAACAAATCCATAGGGTTTTTTGTAATAGGCGAACCGGTTAGAATACGTTTGTACTTGGCTAAACCTGCGGCTTTTAAAGCGTTTTTAGTACGCATGGCTTTACGATTCTTAATGGCCGTGCTTTCGTCCATAATAAATAAATTATTTGGATTCATCTTTAAAAACTTGAATGCACTAGATGCACCTTTAATAGTAGACAAGGCTTCGACATTCATTGCTAGTATATGTAAATCGTCATGTTTTGGGTCAGCTAACTCGGTTAACGCTTCGCGGAACTTCTTCGTAATGTTCGGCTGCCATTGAACTATTTTGTAGTTTATTCGGTCAGGCAAGTGCTGCGGGATTTCTTTTTCTACCCAGTTTGCATAGACGCCTTTTGGCGCAACAATCAGAACTGTGTTGATGCTTTTAGCTTCATACAAGGCGGCTAACGAGTCGATAGCGATCTTTGTTTTACCTGTACCCATTTCTAAAAAAAGGGCGTACTGACGAGCTTTCCAAGAGTTTTCAAATATTTCTTTTTGATGTTTATAGGGTTCTGTTTTATAGACGTACATTTTTTTTCATCCTCGCTGTTGACGTATATAATGATATGCGATATAAATGTATTTGTCTAGGGATGCAAAACATCTCTCAATTCACGAACCACGGAGCAAGAAAAATGGAAGAAGACTTTCTGTCGCAGTTAGAATCAGACGCAACCGCAAACGATTCAAGAACACCTAGAGATAAAGAACTTAGCAAAGTAGCTAGTATTGCTAAAAAAATCCAAGAGAAAGAAAACTTACTTGCTGATTTAGAAAAATCACAAAAAGCATTGAAAGCAGAACTTTTAAAGCTCACTGATGAAGACTTACCGGCCATGTTACAAGAGTTAGGGCTGTCTGGTTTTACATTGGAGGATGGTTCATCCATAGCAATTAAACCCACCTACGGTGCTCACATTAAAGTTAGTAATCGTGAGGAAGCTTTTGAATGGCTTCGTAAAAATGACTTTGGTGATTTAATTAAAAATGTAGTGAGTTGTACTTTTGGGCGAGGCGAAGACAACACAGCCGTAGATTTTATGGCTGTTGCAGAACGAAATGGCTTTACTCCTCAACAGAAAACAGATGTTCATTCTCAGACACTCAAGGCGTGGGTTAGGGAGCGTGTAGAAAACGGTGAAAGTTTTCCTATGGAGCTCTTTGGCGCATATATCGGACAACGTGCAACAATTAAGAGGAAATAAGCATGTCAAGTAATGTATCGAAGAAGAAGGAAAGTAATGTGGTTGAATTTGACGCATCAATTTTTGAAGCAGATGCCGGCAAAGGTTTAGAAAACATAGGTCAAGACGATCTAGCCCTACCTTTTATCAAAATATTGAGTGGTTTAGACTCGGTATTAGATGACTTGGAAGAAGCTAGGAAGGGTGATATTTATAACACCGTGTCGAGTCAAATTTATAAGGGCAAGCAAGGAATACAAGTTGTTCCATGCTCTTATCAAAGACGCTTTATTGAATGGGCACCTCGGGGCAGTGGGACCGGCGCACCTTTAAACATTTTTACCCCTGAAAACGAGTTACCTAAAACAGAACGATCGCCGGATGACAATCGCGAATATGTTGTGGGTGGTGAGGGTAGTTATTTAGAGGAAACACACCAACATTTTGTGGTAATCATAGAAGAAGATGGCTCAACAAGCACGGCTTTGATTGCTATGAAATCAACGCAGTTAAAGAAGAGTCGTAAATGGAACTCGATGATTGCGTCGCGTAGTTTAGTCGGTAAAAACGGGCCTTTTACACCGCCTCGTTATTCGCATGTCTACCTACTCAAAACTGTCAGTGAGGAAAACTCCAAAGGCAGTTGGCATGGTTGGGACATTTCTTTAGTCAGTCAAGTACAAGACATGGGTCTTTATGGCGCGGCTAAAGCATTTGCCGAATCAATCAGCACGGGTGATGTTGAAGTTAAACATCAACAGGATGGAAGCGGCAGTAAAGATAACGCTCCTTTTTAAGTAACTAAGGAAGGACGGTAGTAGTGCCGTCCTTCAAGGGAGCCTTATGTCTTATCACAAACAATTTTCATCTATCTTTGATGGCTTGCGTGTCGCTTATGGCACATACAAAATTGATAAGAAACAATTAAACGGTAAAAGTACAGGTAAAGCGGGCGTAGTACGCGAAGAACGCACCCCGGAACTTTGGGAAGGTCATCTATCCGGCAAAGGACGTTCTGTTGGGATCATACCAATCAACGAAGAAAACAACTGTAAGTGGGGTTGTGTTGACATAGATGAATATAACTTCGATCACAAAGCATTAATACAGAAAATACGTACGTTAAAGCTGCCTCTGGTAGTCTGTCGTTCCAAATCAGGCGGGGCTCATGTATTTATATTTACTTCTGAATGGGTCACTGCCAAAAGTATTCAAGAAGCATTGAGGCACGTAGCTTCTTTGCTGGGTTATGGCGAATCAGAAATATTCCCAAAACAAATAAAATTAAATTTAGAACGCGGCGACGTAGGTAATTTTCTTAATACTCCCTACTTTGACCACGAAAACGGGTTACGTTACGCTATCAAAGATGACGGCTCGGCGGCAACGCTAGAAGAATTTTTTGAGTTGCATAAAGAGTATGCTTGCACGCCGGAACAAATGGCGGCAATTTTAGTAGAAAAAACCGAAGTTGCACAAGCGGTAAGCAACGGGCCACCTTGNTTNCAAGTGNTGTGTCGAGATAAAATTTCAGAGGGTGGGCGGAACAATGGGTTATTTAACATTGGCGTTTATTTACGCAAAGCTTACCCGGACTCCTGGGAAACGGAAATACTAAACTACAATATGCAATATCTGGACCCGCCGTTACCTTTAAACGAAGTTAACGTAGTTGCCAAGCAGTTACAGAAAAAAGAATACGCATATAAATGTAAGGATGCACCGATAAACTCTTATTGTAATGCTGAGTTATGCAAAACACGTAAGTTCGGTATAGATGCGGCTATCTCGGGTGTGCTTATTGCAAACCTAAGAAAGTATAATTCACAACCGCCTGTTTGGTTTTTAGACGTCAATGGCGAGCCTTTAGAGTTAGACACCGAAGGTTTAATGAATCAAATTACTTTTCAACGTTCGTGCGTAGAGCAGTTAAACTTTATGCCACGAAGTGTGACTAAGCCTTTATGGGAAGGTCGTATCAACACGTTACTGGACGATATGACACAGAACGAAGGCAGCATTGTAGAAGTGAGTGCAGACGCTAGTGTTAACGGACGTTTTTATGCGTTTTTAGAAGAATTTTGTAGTTCACTACAACAAGCGCAAGATCGGGAAGAAATACTTTTAAGACGTCCGTATACGGATGAAAAACAAGATAAGACATTTTTTAGGTTGGTTGATTTAGAGAACCATTTAACTAAAGCTAATTTTAAAAATTACCGTACGCATCAGATAGCTCAACGTTTACGAGATATTAACGGCGAAGCTACCCAGATAAACATCAAAGGAAAAACAGTACGTGTGTGGTGTATTCCGGCGTTTGCTCGGGCTAACCCAGAAATACCACCTCCAAACTTTGGCAATCAAGACGAGGTTCCGTTTTAGTGTTTCGTATCTTTGGTCCTCCAGGGACTGGGAAAACTACTACCTTGTTAGATTTAGTGGACAAAGAACTTTCTAAGGGCACTCCGTCTTCTGAAATTGCTTTTTTAGCATTTACACGTAAAGCCGCAAGCGAAGCAAAAGAACGGGCTTGTCGGCGGTTTGGTCTGGATGCTAAAGAAGACTTGCCTTATTTTCGCACGCTACATTCTTTGGCGTTTAGATTAGTGGGCTTGACCACCGATCAGTTACTTGGCCCCGAGCATTACCGAGAGATCGAAACCCGTATTGGTTTTGACCTAGCCGGCGGCACGGCTTATGGCGATGATTTTACTACCGCTATTAAACGTGAATCGGAGATATTGAGGCTAATTACATTAGCTCGATTAAAACGAACCACGCTACTTAACGAGTACAACCACAGTAATATTAAGTACAGTTGGACGGAAGTTAACTATGTAGCGGCAGCAGTAGCTCAATACAAGCGATCAAACGGTTTACATGATTACACGGACATGCTTGAACTGTTTGTTGAAAAAGGTTTGCAGATATGTCCCCCACTGCAGTTATGTTTGTTAGACGAAGCGCAGGATTTATCCCCGTTACAATGGGAAATTGCTCATTTGTTAGACTCTAAATCAGAGAAGATGTATTGTGCGGGCGACGACGATCAAGCTATCTATGATTTTGCCGGTGCTGATGTAGATCATTTTATTAATTTACCGGGGGGTGCTGAGATATTAGAAACCAGTTATCGCGTCCCGGCTTCAGTGCATCGTTTAGCCACCGGGTTGTCTTCGCGTATACGTAGACGGTTTCCAAAAAACTATCTGCCTAAAAAAGAAGAAGGCTCGGTACAACGAATATACTCGCCGGAACACTTAGATTTTAGTCAGGGCGATTGGTTGGTGCTGAGTCAAGCAAACTATCAAATTAACCCGGTATCGGCCATTTTAAAGCAAAGTGGCTATTACTTTGAACGTTCTGGGTATCCGTCGGTGGCACCTAAAATTAGCTCGGCACTGTTGTCGTGGAAAAAATTACAGAACGACGAAGTGATTGACGTTGCTTCGGCTAAGATTTTGTATTCATTCATGCGGGGCAATGGCGTGCGTGTTGGGCGTGGTTTTAAAACTATTAAAGCAGATGAAAGTGCTTTTTTAAGTTTAGAACAATTACAGCAACAACACGGGTTGTTGGCTACGGCTGACATGGATTGGCAAACCGCTTTAGACCGTTTACCGGATGTAGATCGAGCCTACCTTAACGCTTTACTGCGTCGCGGTGAGGATTTAGAAGAAATGCCGCGTATTAAACTATCCACGATTCACGGCGCAAAAGGGGGCGAAGCCTCAAACGTGGTGGTATTTAGCGATCTAACTGCCGCCGCCGACACCTCTATGCAGATAAGCCCCGATATTTTACACCGTGTTTTTTATGTAGCGGTCACCAGAACTAAACAGAATTTATTTATTGTCGAACCAGAGACTTACCAACGGAGTTATAACCTATAATGAAAAAAGAAACGCGATTACAGTTCCCCATGTTTAATGCGGAAACAGATTGGATGCCCCCGGTAGATTTACCAGATTTAAGTGGCGCTAAAGAAATAGCCATCGATTTAGAAACACGCGACCCAAATTTAAAAGTAAAAGGCCCAGGGTGGCCTACGGGTGATGGCGAAGTAGTAGGCGTGGCTGTTGCTACGGCTGATTGGAAAGGTTATTTACCTTTTAGTCATCTGGGTGGGGGTAATTTAGATCAGCGGATTGTGTGCCGGTGGTTGACTAAAATCTTAGCCGGGAAAGGCGATAAAATTATGCACAATGCACAGTACGATGCCGGGTGGTTAAAACAAATCGGCGTGCCAGTTGAGGGACGTATTATTGATACCATGATTACCGCCTCGTTATTGGATGAAAACCGGTTTAGTTATTCTTTAAATGCGTTGTCCTTTGATTATCTGGGCAAAACCAAATCAGAAAAGCTATTAACTCAGGCGGCACGAGACTTTGGTGTTGATCCAAAAGGCGAAATGTGGAAGTTACCGGCGCCGTATGTCGGCCCTTACGCCGAAATGGATGCGGTGTTGACACTAGAACTATGGCAGTTGTTTAAAGGACAGATTGCAAAAGAAGATTTAAATTCCGTGTGGGAACTAGAAACAGCCTTGTTACCTTGTTTAATTGATATGACTTGGCGTGGGGTAAGAGTGGACACCGATCGAGCAGAACGAACCAAGCAAGCTATTTTAAAACGAGAGAAGGAAACGATCAAACAGATAAAATCTTTAGCCGGTTTTGGTGTAGAAATATGGGCGGCGGCTTCTTTAAAGAAAGCGTTCGATAAAATCGGTATTCAATATCCGCGTACGGATAAAGGCGCGCCCAGTTTTACCAAAGCTTTTTTAGCCGAGCATCCGCATGAGTTTCCACGGTTGGTCGTACAAGCGCGTGAATTAAATAAAATACAGGGTACGTTTATAAACTCTATATTAAAACATGTCGGCCCAGATAAACGGATTCACAGCCACATCAATCAATTGCGCTCAGACAGCGGCGGGACAGTATCTGGACGCATATCGATGAACAATCCGAACTTACAACAGATCCCGGCTCGCGACCCAGAGCTAGGCCCAATGATTCGTTCGTTGTTTTTGCCCGAAGAAGGCGAGCATTGGGCGGCCATTGACTTCTCGCAACAAGAACCACGCATCTTGGTGCATTACGCGGCGGTCTTATCGGATTGGAAGGGCGGTGGTTTAGATGGTGTTGATGAATTTGTTGAAGGTTATAACAATGACCCTGATATGGACTTTCATACAATGGTAGCCAAGATGGCTGATATTCCTCGTAAAAGTGCCAAGACAATTAATCTGGCAATGATGTACGGGATGGGCGTAACGAAGCTCTCGCATCAATTAGATATTAGTTTAGATGAAGCAAAAGACTTGACTAAGCAATACCATAAGCGGGTACCTTTTGTTAAACAATTAATGCAAGGCGTGTCTCGAAGGTTAGAGGATGCGCGATCAAACGGCAGTGTGCGCTCATTAAAGGGTAGAAAGTGTCGTTTCGATCTATGGGAACCCAAAGGTTTTGAAATGAAGAAAGCGTTGCCTAAAGAAGAAGCCTTGGTTACTTATGGTCAAACNACNCAANTAAANCGNGCNTTTACNTACAANGCNCTTAANCGTTTAATCCAAGCCAGTGCTGCAGACATGACTAAGCAAGCGATGGTTAACCTTTATAATCAAGGGATTACACCGCTTTTGCAGATTCACGATGAACTGGATTGCTCGGTCAAAGATATTGATGCGGCTCGAGATATTGCTCGGATCATGGAAACGGCGTTAGAGCTAAGAGTGCCTAGCCGATGCGACATTGATCTTGGGGCGAGTTGGGGGGAAGCAAAAGAAATAGAATATGATTGAGTATTGCGGATTTGTCACATATAATCGTAGACATGGAAGAAGAAATGTTAAAAGCAGACGGTTTTGACGATGCAATTTTAGGAGTCGCCCGACGTTGCGGACAACCCGATATTCTTTCTTACGATGTTGCTAAAATTCTGGACATTCTAGTAACGCGCGATGGTATGGATGACCAAGAAGCAACTGAGTATTTTGAATACAACATTCAAGGCGCTTGGGTAGGCGAATTTACACCTTGTTTTGTCTATACGCATGAGCTAGAAGATTTAAAAGACGAGTTAAACTGGAACCAAGAATCTAATTAGGAATATTTATGGACACAGAAAAATGGAAAAGTATTTTAGTGCCACGCGATACTTACGAAGAGATAAAAGAAGTAGCGAAAGCAGAGGGCAGAACTATTTCTGGACAACTGCGATTAACCTGGCAACAATGGAAAAATGAACACCAAAAACAGTAACTGGATAGCTGAAGAGTTTTTACGGCTCGCAGAAAGAATATCGTCAAAACTTGAGAGAGGCCAAAAAGTAGATCGAGATGAAGTAGAAAAATTACAGTTATTAGTTAAGTTAGAACTTACTAAAAAAAAGAAACATTAAGGTTCTCCCGTCCTTTTCTTTTACCGATTAAACTTCCTCCAGGTTTAATCGGTTTTTTTTGTCCTTAATAAGTGTTTGTTTTTAAACAATTAATTTTGCGCAACATTTCTATAAACGTTTGGAAATCAATAACTTACGTGTCTTTTTAGGCAAAAACCGCTACCTTAAAAAAATAGCCTCCCCGCTGAAACCCTTATGTTTACTGGCCTCCGGGATGTATGCGAGTTTATGATATAATATATATACGCAGTTCTTTAACAATTCGGAAATCCTTTTCATTAATGTGCGAAAGCACGGGAGACATTAGCTATGGCTAATAAATTAAAAGTTGGAGTGGACATCACTTCTGATGGGTACACGTTTTTGGCACTTACTATGGGGTCTTATGGAGAATGGGCGATTAGCCTGGATCTGCAAGAAGCTATTAAAAGAGCTAACTGCCGGAGGACTAACCTTGTTCAAGTTTATTATGGCAAGCACTCTGAAATGAACGTTAGCGTTTGGGGTGGCCTTACTTGGCACAAGAAAAACCCGCCAGTTCCAATTGGTCTTTTCTTGGCAAATAAGAATACGATTAAGTTTCTTAAACCAAAGGAAGTATTTAAATACTTCCCCAATGCCAAACCCAATGATGACTTACATCACGCATCTTGGGTGGCGGAGCAAGCCGAAATGTTCGAGGAGCATAAGGAGTAAAACTAAGAGGGCCTTCGGGCCCTTTTTTTTGGTTTGCAATATATAGTAAATTATTATATTCTCGTATACATGAATGACAGCAATTTTGAACAATGGGCCACCGGGATGTATATGCGTAACTGCAAAGAGCGGGCTATGTATAAACAAGAACCGTACACGGATCGCGAAACCTACATTACAAAGAACTTATCATTCTTAAAAGAAAAGTATTTAAAAGCCCACGCAGAACGGGCATCTGGTTCTGCTACAAACGATAAGGAAACAAGAAATGGAACAATATAAAACGCACAGCGGTAACGTTATTATTACCTATAAAAAAGGTCGAACGGTTATTGATTTTGATAACGACGAGTTAGCTGAGTTTAGAGCTAAGTGTTGTAAATCGATAGACGCTTTGGATAACGCAATGGAATTTGATGGTGACATGTATATGCGCGAATTTTTTGCATTAAAAAGTTTCGTTGATGACATCAAATGGAATTTTAATTTCAAGCGTCCTAAGGACAATCAGTATCACGGCCCGTTGATCGCGGGTAACAGCCCAAAAGCGTATTACCACGATAATTCTGATCGGCCTAAGAAAATAGGTGTAGGGAGGCCGAAGAAATGAATATATTTTATTTTTATGATAAAGATGAAACTAATAGTTTTCAAAAATCAGCACAAGCACAACCTGACAAGATGCTAGTGAAGATGCCATTGGAAACAGCACAGATGTTATGTACAGCACACCGAGAATTAGATGGTGATGGGTATGCTGACGCTAATGGACTTTACAAAACTGCATACAAGAATCACCCTTGTACTATTTGGGCTAGAGAAACAAGTTCAAATTATATATGGCTATATGAACACTTCTTAGCATTAGGTGAAGAATATAAATATAGATATGGTAGAGAACATGCAAGTATAATTAAACTTGCAAAACCTTTGTTATGTATACCTGAAAATACTAAAACAGATGCAATGACACCACCTGCACAAGCTATGCCAGATCAATACAAGAATGACGATCCTATCAAAGCATATCGTGACTACTGTATCAACGAGAAACACTATGCTAAGTGGGAGAAGGGTAGATTTAAACCTAAGTGGTGGGTGCAATGACTTTTGATGAAGCGGTGAATATTGTGTATCCCAGTCGAAAACAATCTTTGAAGAATAAAAAAGAATTAGAAGAAACACGGGATATGCTACTAGAAATTTGTGAAATAAATACAAGGGTCGATTGGAATACTGCAGAGGCACAAACAGAATTTAAAGATATGCATGATTTAATCGATCTAGTTTTTGATAAGTTATTGAAAGGGGTAAACGATGCAAATTAAAATTTCCAGTTATGAGGTCGAAGAAGCTATCCTTGAGTTTGTTAATAAAAAGTACGGCCATTCTTTTGAAGTATCAAAACACGATCCTCACTTTGAAATAGAATCGAATGAACGCGTCTGGGTGTACCGAAAGCACAAAAATGGCAAAGTA